>Ga0255759_10002942_pt1 | contig 15052 bp, 9 predicted proteins | sample 101ome_20_FD_179959 | JGI IMG/M metagenome (GOLD analysis project Ga0255759, IMG submission 179959) | Coastal salt marsh microbial communities from the Groves Creek Marsh, Skidaway Island, Georgia - 101404AT metaG (version 2) | ecosystem: Environmental > Aquatic > Marine > Intertidal zone > Salt...
TCTAGTTTGGGTAAAAATTTGGGTAAAAATATAAGAATTTAGAGGTGTGTTGCTTGAAAGCCTTATCAATAGGACATCTTAAGAGGTTAATTGGCGGAGAGAGAGTCCGTCGCTTTTGTACGGGGATGAACAGTATTTAATAACTCCCAATCACCTGAAACCCACTAAATAAGCATATATACGTATACCCTAGTACAATACCGTTTAACCCAATAAAAGTAAAAAGTGGATGCAAAAGTGGATGCAAATAAGATCTAAAGTGGATGCAAATTTTGATTTATATTTGTAAGAATTCGGAGCATATAGTGAAAAAAAACATGTATTTTTTTCAGAAATTGTGCTTGTAGTGGCGCAAATGATTTTTCCTTAGCTCAAGAATAAAAATCCAAGCCAGATTCCAACTTAGTTGTATTATTCAGGGACAAAAATTTTATGCAGTCTATGCGTAATGGATGCTGAACTAAATGGAGAAAGTTAAGTAAGACTTGGTAATAGTGAAAAATTATTTATCTACCTCGAAAATATTTTTTCAGTCTACGTGTTTTTTTTTATTCTTTTATAGACTATATTTTATTTTTTAGACCTAAACTTGAATTTTTTTTTCAAAAGAAAAAATATTTCTTAAGTGTATAATTTGCGATTATTGTTTGTTTTAAATTTATCCCATTGAATAAATTGGTTCGTCAAAATTTATCGTTAGAATTTTTTCCTCCTTCTGATGAAAATAAAAAAAAATTATTATTAAATAACATTCATGTTTTAAATAAATTGAACTTAAATTTCATATCCGTTACTTATGGGGCTGGTGGTTCAACTCGAGATCGAACTCATGATTTAATAATAAAGTTAAAAGGTGCATTAAATTGCGAAGTTGTTCCACATCTAACCATAGTTAACGAAACAAAAGAAAAACTAATAGATTTATTAAAGCAATATTTCCGATATGGCATTAAAAATATAGTTATTTTAAGAGGTGATCATCCAAATGGTAAATTTGAAGTTTTTAAAAACGGTTTTTCAGAAACTTCAGAATTGATATATTCTGCTAAAGAAATAGGTTTTAAAAAAATATTTGTATCTGGATATCCAGAAATACATCCTGAATCAACTGGATTTAAAGAAGATATTGGCATTTTAAAAAATAAAATTAAAAAAGGAGCAAATGGCTTAATTACTCAATTTACTTTAGCAGACGAAAAAATGAGTACCTACCATAAATTATTGATTAGCAATAAAATTAATATCGATTTTATTCCTGGAGTTATTATTTTTACAAAATTAAATGGTATTTTAAAAATGGCGCAAAAGTGTAATATTTATATTCCAGATGAGTTATTAAACTATAAAAATCTTCCAGTTAAGCTAATATCTAAAAATTTAATGGAATTTAATTTAAATCAAATTAAAAAAATTCTTAAAAATTATAAAAGATGCCATATTTTCACATTAAACAACATAAAACTTTTATTAAATATATTGGAAAGAATTGATGGTTAACATTCATGATATTTTAAAAAAGAAAATATTGGTGCTTGATGGAGCCACTGGAACGAATCTTCAAAAATTAAATTTGTCAGAATCAGATTTTAGAGGAAAAAAGTTTATAAATCATAGTAAAGATTTAGTTGGCAATTTTGATATTCTTAATATTACAAATCGCAAAATTTTAAAAAATCTGCACTTTGACTTCATTAATTCAGGCGTTGACATAATTTCAACAAATACTTTTTCCTCCAGTTCTATAGCTCAAAACGATTTTGATTTATCTGATTATTCATTTGATATTTGTTTTGAAGGTGCCAAAATAGCAAAAGAGGCTGTTAATGAATCTAAAAAAAATATTTTGGTAGCTGGAGTACTTGGACCAACCAACAAAACAGCTTCTATATCTCCTATCGTTGACGACCCTATGCATCGAGATATAAATTTTGATGAACTTTATAACTCTTATTTAACTTGTATTGACGGGTTAATAAAAGGTGGAGTTGATTTAATTTTAATAGAGACTGTTTTTGATACATTAAATGCTAAGGCATGTATTTTAAGTTTATTAGATTATTTAGAAGAAAATAACATCAATATACCTTCAATAGTTTCTGGAACTATAACTGACAAATCAGGGAGAACTTTAGTAGGTCAGACTTGTGAAGCATTTTGGTATTCCGTTAAACATTTAAAACCTCTAGCTTTTGGTTTTAATTGTGCGTTAGGTGCAAAAGAGTTAAGACCATACATTAGTCAAATTGCTAAATTTGTAAATACAAACATAATTGCATATCCAAATGCAGGATTTCCTAATGCATTTGGTCATTATGATCAATCTCCAGAAGAAATGGCAGATATTATTCGGGATTATCTTGAGGATGGTTCAGTTAATATTATTGGTGGATGCTGTGGAACATCACCCCAACACATAAAAAAATTAGTTAACCTAGCAAAAAACTATAAGCCAAGAGAAATACCGTTAATAAATAACCCTACTGTTTTAAGTGGCTTGGAGCCTTTCACTCTCACCCCAAATATAAATTTTGTCAATATAGGTGAAAGAACTAATGTTACTGGCTCTTCAAAATTTAAAAAAATAATTTTTAATGAAGATTATGATCAAGCGATTGACATTGCAAAACAGCAAATTGATAACGGCGCTCAATTACTTGATATTAATATGGATGATGGCTTGCTAGACGGTTCCAAAGCTATGGAAAAATTTTTGAGATATCTTGCTACCGAACCAGATATAGCAAAAGTTCCTTTGGTTATTGATAGCTCAAAATGGGAGATTATTGAAACTGGTCTTAAAAATTCAATTGGAAAGTCAATAGTAAATTCAATTTCATTGAAAGAAGGAGAAAAAGCATTCTTAAAAATTGCTAAAAAAATTCAAAAATATGGAGCCGCAGTTATTGTAATGGCCTTTGATGAAAAGGGTCAGGCAGATACATTAGAAAAAAAAATTGATGTATGCAAAAGATCTTATGACCTTTTAATCAATAAACTTCAATTTGATCCCAAAGATATTATTTTTGATCCAAATATTTTTGCAATTGGCACTGGAATTGATGAGCATTTAAATTATGGAAAAGATTTTATTGATTCAATAAGTAAAATAATTAATTTATGCCCCGGTTCAAATGTTTCAGGAGGTATTTCAAATATTTCATTTTCTTTTAGAGGGAATAATTACATCAGAGAAGCTATTCATTCCATCTTTCTATATCATGCATTAAAACAAGGTATGCGCTTTGGAATTGTAAATGCAGGACAACTTATAAATTATGAAAATATAGAACCTAAATTAAAAAAACTAATTGAGAATTTAATATTTAATAAAGATAAAAACGCTACTGATGAAATATTAAAATATTCAACTAGAAACACAAATCATGAAAAAACCACAAAAACTTTACAATGGCGAAAAAAAAATATAAGCGAGAGAATCAAATTTTCATTAGTTAACGGATTAGTTGATTTTATCGAGTCTGATTGTGATGAGGCAATGATTAAATTTGGATCTGCTTTGCAAGTTATTGAAAAACCCTTAATGGATGGAATGAATTATGTTGGAAATCTCTTTGGTGAGGGAAAAATGTTTTTACCTCAAGTTGTAAAATCAGCTAGGGTTATGAAAAAAGCAGTTGCACATCTTGAACCTTATATTTTAAAAAATGAAGCCGAAGGTTCAAACAAACGAAGAAAAAAGATAGTGCTAGCAACAGTGAAAGGAGATGTTCACGATATTGGTAAAAATATCGTAGGAGTTGTTCTTCAATGTAACAATTACGAAGTTTTAGATCTAGGGGTTATGGTACCAAAGGAAAAAATAATTGATTCAGCTATTCAAAACGGTGCTGACGTTATTGGCTTGTCAGGCTTAATCACGCCTAGTCTTGACGAGATGGTTGATGTAGCTAAAGAGTTAGAGAAACAAAAAATTTCAATTCCCCTTTTAATTGGAGGTGCAACTACAAGTTTAGTTCATACTGCTTTAAAAATTTTTCCCGAGTATAAGTCAGGAATAATCAAATATGTTCCAGATGCGAGTAAAGCTGTGAATGTTGTTAGGTTATTAACTAATAAAGATAATGATTTCATTGAAAAAACAAAATTAGAATATCAACAAATATATGATAGAAATTCCAAAAAGGAAGTCGTATATAAAACTTCATATGCTGACGCTTTAAAAAATCGTTTAATTATTGATTTCAAAAAACACCCACCATTTATTCCAAAAAATACAGGAATAAAAGTCTTTGATAAATTTTCACTATCTACATTGCTGAACTATATTGATTGGACACCGTTTTTCAGAACTTGGGATTTACATGGTACATATCCAAAGATATTGCAAGATAAAACCGTTGGTAAAGCAGCAAAGCAAATTTTGAAAGATGCAAAGGTTATGCTGAAAAAAATTATTAATGAAGAATGGCTTTATGGGAAAGCTGTCATTGGAATATGGCCAGCTAGATCAAAAAATGATTTAATAGAAGTTTTTGATGATGACAGAAACAGAATTGCCAAGTTTTTTACGTTACGCCAACAATTATCAATTAAAAAAGATAAACCAAGTCTTTCTTTAGCAGACTTTTTAAGTTCAGATTTAAATAAATTTGATCACATAGGTGCCTTTGCACTTAGTACTAGTTTTGGTGAAGATAAAAAAAATAATGAATTTTTGAAACAAAATGATGACTATAGTTCTATTATGTTAAAAGCACTTGCTGATAGATTTGCTGAAGCTTTTGCTGAGTACCTACATGAGTTTGTTAGAAAAGAGTTTTGGGGCTATTCCACCGAAAATCTATCTAATGAAGACCTAATTAAAGAAAAATATATTGGTATTAGACCTGCTCCTGGATATCCATGCCAGCCAGACCATTCAGAGAAACAGACAATTTTTAAACTATTGAATGTTGAAAAGAATATTGGTATAAGTCTTACTGAAAGTTTTTCTATTACTCCAGGTGCATCAATTTGTGGATTATACTTTTCGCATCCTGAAGCAAGATATTTTGGTACTGGAAAAATAGGGGATGATCAATTAATTGAATATGCGGATAAAAAATCAATTTCTTTAGATTTGTGTAAGAAATGGTTACGACCTGTAACAAGGTGAAAACTTTATAATTAGTAGTATTGTTAATCAATTTGATTTAACACATATAAGGTTACATAAAACGATACCTAAAAAAGAAGATAAAACACTTAAGGTGCAACATCAGATGTAGCACATAACGGATAGCTAAATAGGTGTTAAATAACTAGTGAAAAAAGTGTAGGGAAATAGGGTAAAAATGAATCAAATAGTGGGAGCATCAAAAACTAATGTGCGTAAAAGTTTGGGTAAAAAATTAGATATAGAAGTGTAAAAAACCTCAAGATGGCTATATTTATTGACTCATAGAATAGTTATATGGCGGAGTGGGATCTATGCCATTACTATAGCATTTATCAAAAATGTCTATTTTTATTTAACTTTGTTATAATTGACTATTTGTAGTTTTAAAGCAACATTATGAATTTTATTTTTACAAATGTTTCTCAACATGCACATTTTTTTTATATTCTCTTTTTATTATTTTCAATCTCAATTTATTTAAGATTTTTATTACAATTTTTTGGGCAAACCTGGATCACCACCACATCTCATACAACTACACTTGTTTTTCTTCCATTTGTTACTTTTATCATAACTAAAGTAATAGCTGGAAACATTGCATTATCATTAGGTATGGTTGGAGCACTCTCAATAGTTAGATTCAGAAACCCTGTGAGATCGCCATTAGAATTAACAATCTATTTTGCTGCAATTACTATGGGCATTTCAGCATCTGTTAATATTTTATTTCTTATATTTTTTACTTTTGGAATATCATTTTTATTATTATCCTTATACCTAATAAACTTTGTTTCTGAAAAGTTTTTTAAAAAAAGCTTTTTTACAACTTCTTTTTCAGAGGGTAATAATTTAAGTACATTGGATATCCATGCAAATGGTGAAATAGAAATTTTGAATAAAAGTAAATATCTTACCCTTAAAAACTTTCAAAGTGATGAAGTAAATTATGTTTTATCTTTTTCTGACTTCGTAACCTTAAAAGAGTTTGAGGATGATATTAAAAATAATAAAAAAATAATTAGTTATCAGATTAACAGATAAATAAATTTAATGCATTTTTATAATGAGTTTTAGAAAAGAGAAAAAATTTCGTTTATCTTTGACTGAGGCAGCTTCTTATAAAGGTATTATGAATGGTGTTGGGATGAAGCTGTTGTTTCCATCTAGGTTAATAAATAGTTGCTATTTTGATACTCGAAATTTTCAGTTATTTATAGAATCCGAAGAAGGGGTTTTACCTAGAAAAAAAATCAGAGTTAGATGGTACGATCAGACACGAAATTTTACTAAAGAAACTAAAATTTCTTCTATTGAAGGTCGCTTTAAGTATTCGTCTTTAATGAATAATTTGAAGTCAACTTTGGATTTAAAAACAATAAAAATTTTTGACAAATCTTATGGGTTACTATTCCCAACAATCATCGTTTCCTATTTGCGTGAGTATTATATATTAAATAAAATGCGAATTACTTTTGATAAAAATATTAATTATAGAAGCCTTTATTTAAATAAAAAAAAGATTTATGATCCTGAAGTTGTGATGGAAGTAAAAGTACCTATGTCATGCAGCGATGATTTCATTGAAAAACATGTAAAAATACCAACATCAAGATTTTCTAAATATTCCAGGGGTATGTTGTCTATTTTTTCATAAGTTAAATTTCATGTAAAATAAGGAAAAAGTCTTATAGTATTTTTTATTTTTATTTATGTAATTGCAGAATTTTTTTTTTTTAATAATATTGGCATAGTTAATGATTAATTTAATATTAACAATCGTACTTTTTTTTTCAACATTTAAAATATATGCAGGTTGTGATTTTAATACCGGCAGGTATCTTAAAGAACTCAATAACCCAAAGTCAATTGAAAATATAAAAATAGAAGTTTTAAAATTTAGAAAATTTATAAAAAATTATTATCGAATAATCCTTTCTAAGACAAAAAATATTCCTCCAAAATTTAGAAAAAAATTTAATGCGAAAGTTATAGTTAATTATAACTTTGGCACGTGTTCTTTTAAAGCAAGAGTATGGCAAAATGGAGACTGGAAGGATCATATTGGCATTATAAATGGCAAACCAATTCGTTCCCTAAATGTAAAACTAGAATATGGAAATATTTTAAATTCTGTCAAGTTTAAACTTTTAATTCCAAGCACTAGAAATGACCTTAGTGAAGTACTTGCCACCGTCATTCTTCGAGAACTTGGATTCATTTCTCCAGAAACTTTTAAAGTGTATGTAACCTTGAATGGAGTTAATTCTCAAATGTTATTTCAAGAGGATTCAAGAAAAGAAATGTTAGAAAGAAATAAGAGAAGAGAGGGCCCAATATTTGAGGGTGATGAAACATTAGTATGGAGTTCAAATGGTCGTGAAAAATCCAAAGACAACATCTCATTAGCTAGGTTTGTTAATAAAAAATGGTTTTTGAAAGGCAATGAATCGGCTTTTATTTCACTTAGAGCAATGCAAAGAATTCAGAATGCATACCTAATTAATACTAACAATACTACTCTAAGTTACTATATTCAACCAAATATCAATAATAAACAATTATTTGATGACTATAATTTATTTTTGTTAGCCATGGGAGGTACCCATGGACTAATACTGCACAATAGAAAATATTACTATAATTCATTTACTGATGATTTTGAACCCATTTACTATGATGGTGACATTAAAATCGAAAAAAATTACTTTGGTTGGCAAGGCTTAAATCACCCTGTTGTTAGATTTTCATTACGCGAAAATTCCAAAATACCAAAATTAGATTTAATTTTATCCGAATCATTTGAAAAAAAAATTACATCTGAATTTAAAAAAAGAATTACTGAAAACTCTAACCGTACAGACAAATTTGTTGTTACCAAGTTAAATACCTTTAAACATAATATTTCAAAAATCAATGATTTAATTACACCTAAATTTGAATATCTAAATTTTAATGATTTTATCTCTTCTGATTCAAAAAATTATATTTCAAAGGTTGCAAAAAAAAAATTAGATCAAGAGATGATTACAGATATATATTTGAAAAATAATGAATACTATCTTACACATTATAATGGCACAACGAGCAAGGTTAATAATAAAAAAGTTATCAAAATTTTATCTGATTTAAAACTTAATAACAAAAGAACTATTTTTCTTTCAAATAATAAAAATTTTGACTCATTAAATAATTATCTCATTAATGATTTTCCAACACTGAAAGGTAAAATTTATCGTTCCAGAGGAACTAGTTTGTCTTATAGTAATAACTTAAATACAATAACTATTAATCAAAAGTATTCATCAGATTGGATTTTATTTAGTGATTTTGATTTTTCAGATGGAACTAAAATTATTTTTAATGGTAAAAAAAAGAAAGAAAAAGAATTAAATTCACAAAGGTTTAATAAATTTGGACTCACAGGGTGTTTAAACATTTATAACTCTAATTTTGTTAATACAAAATTCGATCTTAAAAATGGTGGGTGTGAGGACAGTATAAATATTGTTAATTCTAGTGGAACCATTGATTACATCAGTGTTAACAATGCTTTTTCAGATGGTGTGGATATTGATTTTTCAGATCTAAATATTATCAATCTTGCAATAAATAGCTCCAATAATGACTGCTTTGATGTTAGTGGTGGCACTTACTTTCTAAACACTGTTGATCTCAAGAACTGCAATGATAAAGGTATTTCAGTTGGTGAAAAGTCAGAATTAGATGCAAAGCATGTTAGGATACTTAACTCTGCCATAGGGATTTCTTCTAAAGATTTTTCTAAAACTATAGTTAATTATCTAGAGGCAACTTCACAAGTTTGTTACGAAGCCATGCAAAAAAAACAGGAATTCGGTGGAGCATATTTGCAAATTAATAATTTAAGATGTAAAGGCGATAGAAATGTTGACAGTAATTCTATCGCTATCATCAAATAATCCAAAAAAATCTAATTAATTTCTAGGTAAGCCATAAGTAAATCATGTGGTTGTATATAAACCTAAATGTAAACTCAATTGGGTTTCACTAACACCGACAAGTTATATGACCTTGTCTAAATATACATGCAACTTCTAGAGGTAGCATAACCATCAAGTCAACTTACAGAGGTTGTCCAAACACACTAGGGTGTAACATCTAGAGGTTACATAGAACGATAACTTAAAAAGAAGAATAAACACTTAAGGTGCAACATCAGATGTAGCACATAACGTATAGCCAAAATGTGTGTTATTTACCTAGTGAAAAAAGAGGTAAAAAAGAGGTTAAAAATGAATCAAATAGTAGGGGTAGCAAATGCCAATGAGTGTTAAAATGGGTGTTAAATTTAGAGTAATTTAGAGAGGTATTGTATTTAGCCCAATAAAATAGGGCATCTTGAGATGTTAAATGGCGGAGAGAGAGTTAGCCGACTTCAATTTTGTTATTAGATAAATTTATTTTTAATTTAATTTTAATTGTATAGTTTATAATGGTTGAAATTAAAGTTTATTTTTCACTTGAAATCACCATACACAGAAAATTATAAAAATCACTATCTAAATATAGATGGAGTTTATTGAACTAACCAAAATTTGTAACTATTTATATCAGACATCAATATTATTTTGATAATTATTAATTTATTAATATCGAATAATTTACTCTACAAATCTGATTTATTGGAAATGTTTCATAGATATTTTTTTCTAATTTTATTTGGTTGGGATTTTGTTGATAAAATTGTCTATAAACAAAGCGATATTCACCATTAGAAATATTCTTTCTTTCAAGATAAATTTTACTAAATCGCTCAACCATTTCCTTAACCTTAATATCATTAAAATGACATCTTTTATCATCGATAGCTGCTCGTCTATAACGTAAGGTTCCACCAAAATATATTCTATCTGATCTATGCATTGAGAGACGAGTACCATCATAATTTAATACCGGAACAAGTTCACTTTGATTAGTTGATTCAAGAACAAACCAATTTTCAGACATTCTCAAATCTTGTTGATTAAAGACATTAATTGGGGCAATTCCATAAAAATGAGGAGCTCTTAACAAGGGGTGAGAAAAACCATGCCAATTTAATTCTGGAGATGGTATTGATGGTAAATATACAAAAATCAAAATAATTACATGAAAACTGAATGATTTTGGTATCAATGATTTACTTACTTTCTGATTTTCAGGAAATAAAAATTTCTTTGATGGTAATTTACAGACACCAAAAATTTTTGTTCGACGATCAGCTATAAATCTATAAATAATTGGGCCAATTTTTATATATTTACATAAAAGTAAAATTGGATATAAAGGAAAAAGAAAGATTAAAGTTTTAGATAAATGTAAATAGAAGTTATAACCGTAATATAGTTTCTTAGTTTTTGTTTGATACCCATAAAGATCGGTTAAAGCTAACTTATAGTCTAATCCAATATCATTCAAAAAATCCTTATTTTTTGAGACTGGTCTCAAATTAACTAAACCAAATATATCTATAAAAGTAATAAATTTAATTGTCTTATCACACAAATTGCATTTGTCATCAAACAACACATCTAATTTGTATCGTTTATTTATTCCAAAACCAGACCAAAAAAGAGCTAACCAAAAAATTATTTCAATCTCACCTAAGTAACCCAGTTGAAGAACAAATACTGATAAAAAAATAAATAACCAACCCCAAATAATAATGAATTTTCTCCACAATCCACCAATCAAAACCATAGGTAAAATTCCAAAATACCAAGGAAACATCAGAAACATTGAATATTTTGCACAGATAATCAAATACTCATTTGAGACAAAAAAATCTATAAATAAATGAGGATATGAGGACATAAAATTATTAGTAAGCAGTAATGGGGCAGCAGTGCCAGATGTCCAAGCAACTTCATTCAAATGCCATGTAGCAGAATAAAGACACACAGCCCAGTAGCATGACAATGCTGAAAATTTAGCATAAAAAATAATTTGCTTGGAAGGGATACCATCGTAATACAAAAAATAAAAATTAAGATTTGGAAATCGACGTACGAAAATAGAATCAACTGAAATAAATTTACCAGCATTGACCATAAATAATAATAAACTTAGCATTGCAGCGACATCATTACCTAGTGTGCTTTTCCCCACCACAATGATATCACCATAATGCCACATAAATAGAGTTAAAAAGCCAAGTGCAAATTGGGTTAAAAACCCAAAAATCAACATCAAACCTGATAAAATTTCTAATAACACCCATAAGCCTAAAAGTGAAAATTTTTCAGAATCTAGAAGATATTCGAATACATAAAAACCTCTTATCACCAACAAAAAACCAAAAATTATTCTCAATAAAGCAAATTTATTGTATTCATATTTTGAATGATGGGGAAAAGCTATATCGGCTCTTTTTAAAAAGAAAGATTCATATGAAATATCAAACTTTTTGTAGCGAGTAAATGAAAGAAAAATCAAAAAGAATGTTGCAAAAAAGAAGAATAAATCTTCGCTATAGCGTAAATAATAACTAATCATTGTAGTTAATTAGTAATTTTCATTTAATAATTGTTATTTACAATCTGTTGCACTAATTATAACTTGATTATTAATTAGATTTTGTAAATCTTTAGATATTAATTTATGAAGTTCCGAAGATGGATGTGCATCCATAAAACTAGCAACTCTATTTTTGACTTTAAGACTTAATGCAGCCAATGAAGTATCGTAAAACCTATCTTTCTTATTACAACTTTCTTTAAAAATTTTTTTTATTTTATTGATATAAAGAAATTTTGACTCCTGAATTAATTTATCACTGTTAAGAAAGGGGAATATAATTAAGATTACTCTGGTGTTTCTATCATGAAAATTTTTAATAAGATCTTTAATTTGCTCTACATGCAGATTAAAAATTTTTTCATTTTTATAAGCATTCTTAAGCCTGTCAATATAACATGATTTGAAATCACCTCGAGTAAATATTCCACTATATAATCCTATTAAAAAACTATGGTTCGAGACTTTATTTTTTAGATAATTTAATTTATTAATTAATCGATTTTCTGGTTTTTTTGGACGGCAAGATTTTACATCAATAAAATCTTGGATATCATTACCAAAATATTGATATACGACAATATCTGGAGATTTTTTGTATTTTTCAAGGAAACTAGTGTAATTACTCTTTTGCATTGATGTTGAAGACCCGTTTACTCCCAAATTTACAGTATCAAATTTTTGAGAAAATTTATTTTTAATATTAAAAGCATAGGTTTCTTCAAAAAGAACACCCTGACCAGCTGTAAATGAATCACCAAGAAAAACTATTAATTTTTTTTTTTTATTTAAATTAACTTCATAGTCCCGGTAACCTAACGAATTAATAGGTTTCCAGAATTTAAAATTCCAGTTTTTCCCAAAAGCACCTATATTATTTCCAACAGGGATAGGCGGAATGAGTCTAAGAGTTATTTCAATAATTATAAAAGCTAAAATAAATGAATAGATTGAAAAAAATAAAAACTTGCTGGTTTTAATTTTAATCCAATTCATAAAGATTCTTATAACTCTTCATTAATGATCTATCTTGATTATTTTTATAAAGAATGTGGTTGCCAATTGCTAAAACGTCAAGTTCACAGCCCATAAAACATCTAAAGGCATCTGTTGGAGAACATACAATAGGTTCACCTCTAACATTAAATGAAGTATTCACTACAATTGGACAGCCTGACTTTTCTTTAAACTTTGAAATGAGTGCGTAAAATAATGGATTAGTGTCACTGTGAACTGTTTGAATTCTGGATGAATAATCAACATGAGTTATCGCTGGAACTGATGAACGAGGAATATTTAGTTTTTCAATACCAAATAATTGTTCCTGGTTTTTTGTCATGGTAAGTTGTTTATTTTTTTTTAATTTTGCAACTAACATCATATAAGGACTTTCAGATATATGATCAAACCAATCGGAAACGTTTTCAAACAAAATACTTGGAGCAAATGGACGAAAACTCTCTCTGTACTTTACTTTCAGATTAAGTTGTTTTTGCATATATGGGGAGCGAGGGTCAGCAATAATACTTCTAGCCCCTAATGCACGTGGTCCAAACTCCATTCGGCCTTGCATCCAACCGACAGCTTTTTGATTAACCAATGCTGAGGAAACCTCATCAAGTAATTTTTCCTCAGATATTTTTTTAAAATTCGCACCACAACTAATAAGTTCTTTTTCGATTTCATCATCACTATATTCAGGTCCTAGTAAGCCCCCCTTCATAGCATCATGTTTATGTTTTATTGTTCGTGGTTTTTTGTAATGCAAATACCAAGCTGATAAGGCAGCACCTATTGCCCCTCCTGAATCACCAGCTGCAGGCTGAATCCATATATTATCAAATATATTTTTTCTTGATAAAACTCCATTTGCAACACAATTTAAAGCCACACCACCAGCTAAACACAAATTTTTTTCGCCAGTTTCTCTAGCTATATTTTTTGCAAGTTTAATAACTACATCCTCTGTGACTTTTTGAATTGAAGCAGCCAAATCCATTTCACGTTTAGTAATTGGTGTCTCAGGACTTCTAGGAGGACCATTGAATAATTTATGAAATTTTTCATTAGTCATCGTTAAACCAGTAGCATAATTAAAATAATTCATGTCCAGTTGAAAAGAACCATCATCTGATATGTGAATTAATTTTTCTTTAATTAGATTGGTATAATTTGGTCTGCCATATGGCGCAAGTCCCATAACTTTATATTCTCCAGAGTTCACTTTAAATCCAGTGTAGTAAGTAAAGGCTGAATAAAGCATACCTATTGAATGAGGGAAATAAATTTCTTTTATTATTTTTAATTCATTTTTTTTTCCCAATGCTAATGATGAGGTACACCATTCTCCAACACCATCAAGGGTAAGTACGGCAGCATTGTTGAAAGGAGACGGAAAATAAGCACTTGCAGCGTGTGAAAGGTGATGCTCTGAAAATAGCAATCTCTCCTTCCAATCAATATTTTCGCCAAGTGTGATGTTTAATTCTTCAATCAACTTTGATTTTTGAAACAATTTATCCTTAATCCATAATGGCATTGCCTTTGCAAAACTAGAAAAACCTTTCGGCGCAAATGCTAGATATGTCTCTAGCAGTCTCTCAAATTTTATAAAAGGCTTTTCATAAAAAACGACGCTAGAAATATCATTGGATTTAATAGAAGCAATCTTAATGCAATTTTTGATGGCGTTGGATGGAAATGATGCATCATGTTTTTTTCGAGTAAAACGCTCTTCTTGAATAGCTGCAATTATGTTCCCATCTTTTATGAGGCAAGCCCCACTATCATGATAGTATGCTGAAATTCCCAAAACAAGCATAAAAAATTTAGAAATTAGTTAAAAAATAGTATAAATGAAAGGTGCTACAATTGAACCTTGAGCAAATATAAGTAATCCGCCAAAAAAAACTAAAATTAATATTATAGGTGCTAACCAAAGTTTTTTGCGAGTCTTTAGAAAGTACCATAATTCCTTGAGAAGTTCCATACAAAATATAAATTAAAATTGATTTTTAAAATGACTTATTTTATTTAAATTTTCGTCCCTAGGCCTCCATTGAGTTTTTTTTTGGTTGATTCTAATGTGTAATTCATCTCGACCAAACAAAAGTGTTATAAAGCTAATAGGGGAGAAAATGCCGAAAAAAACCATACCCATTACAATTGGACTTATTATTTTACCGAGCAATAAACCAAGAAATAACCATGATTTATTCAATGGAGATAAAATAGAATCATAAAAGAGTGTTATTAATAAAAAAAATAGTGAGATTATTAATAAAGTAAAAAAAAAATAATAGAAAGTATGAAAGAAAAAGAAAATACTCAATATAAAGAAAACAAAAGAGAAGAAAAAACCAAATTTTGTGTTACTTGGTAATTTGATATTGGGATCTT
>Ga0255759_10002947_pt1 | contig 15037 bp, 21 predicted proteins | sample 101ome_20_FD_179959 | JGI IMG/M metagenome (GOLD analysis project Ga0255759, IMG submission 179959) | Coastal salt marsh microbial communities from the Groves Creek Marsh, Skidaway Island, Georgia - 101404AT metaG (version 2) | ecosystem: Environmental > Aquatic > Marine > Intertidal zone >...
CTGAATGATCGTCTGCGTAGTCGTAAAACCAATCGTGAGATTTTAAGTCGTTAGTGAATTCTGTTTTCAAGTCTTTTATCATAATTATTATCTTTCTATATATATAAGGTAAAACAATTCTTAACGAAAGTCAAATTTTTTTTCAATTATCTTGCAACTATTTTATTGCACAATCCTACTAAATCGCCTGCCGATTTCATGCCAGAAATTTTTTTATTTTTTATTTGACATTATTAAATTCCTGCATTAGATTGTTTGTATGGAAATTATTACTATGCTTATCGTTTTTGCAATTATGATTTGTCGAGAAGTCGCAAATTATAGTTGACACATTTATTAAACTCAACATACTTGTATATATGAACTTTGCACAAAAATTAGATCATAACTTGCTGAGTAATTCATTAAACAATGCCACAACCCATGGCTCAACTCATCATGGCTATAGCTTTGAGGATTTTGTTATTCTTGCTCTAGGTTTTACCGAAGAGGATGGCACACCTTATCGAGACAGAAAACAAGGAGGCACAAAAAATCATCGGCAACCCTTCGACATTCCTAAAGAAGTTGCCCAACGCAATCCAATTTTGCCCGAAGCATACAAGCTCCCATGGTCAATCAAGTCAGTAAAAATGGGAACTCCTGTTGGCTTAGGCACTGCCCGACTTCAACATGACGCATGGACAAAAGAAGGTCTTGTTCAAGTTTCAGGGCTTTATTCTAAAGTCGGTGGAGACAAAGTTCTTGAACATTTTTCAATCGAGATTGTTCCGCCCGATGAAGGATATTGGGGCAACATCACAAAAGAAGTAATTGCCCGAATTGATCCCAAAGGCGTATCAAGAGATGATTACTCAAGAGAAGAATTTGAAACAGAAACGGGTGAAGTTAACCGAAACAGAACAGGAGTTATCGGGCTTCGTGCATTAGGCAGACAAAGAAACTTGCAAGCGTATATGAATTTTTCTGATTATACTGCACTTGTGGCTTGACTTTTTTTAACATTACTATACTATAAAACTCATGATTACAACAAAGATACAAAACCTCACAGAAATGCTTAAAAAGTTAAACGAACAAAAGGTTAAAGAAATTCGTGCGGGCAATCATACTTCCGCAAACGCTTTAGCTTCTGTTCAGGTGGATATTGAGGAAAAATTGCTTGAACTTACAGGAAAAAGAGAGCAAAGCCTCAAAGTTTCTGCTTGACTTTTTTCTTCAACCCTTATAGATTATTATTATGCGAAAATTATTTGATATGTTTACTATTGCGTTCGTCCCATTTGTTATTGGCACAATCATTATGTTTGGATGTGCTTTCATTGCTAACCTCATAAACCCATCATGATTAAGATAAAAACACACCCTAACTTCGGTAATTGGTTCAACATTTTTGCTTTCAACAAATTAGTTGAGCAAGTGCATACTAAGTCACAAGCCTTAAAGAAAGCCAAGGAACTTGCCCGAAACAACGAGCAATCATTTTACTTTGACAATGGCGTAAGGCGTGTTATAGTGGTAGAAGATGCTCGCTGAACTTCAAGAAAAAAATCCATTCGTACTTACTGCCATAGATAGAAGAGTCATTATTTTAAGGAAAGATAGCCCTTATTATAAGCCCAAGCTGAATGATAGGATTTTATCTATTGATTGTGTGCTTGCGAATTCCGACAGACTGGTAGAGATCCAAGAAGGTATTTTTGAGTTGAAGAGCTAAGTTGGCACGAAAATCGCGGGGCGAAAAAATGCAAAAAAAATGCTCTATGGGCTTGACTTTCTGAGTTAAAAGCATTAGATTCTTTATATGATTAAAATTGAAGTAAACCCAAACCTTTCCGAATGGCTCAACATTTCATTATTCGGAAAGTTAATTGATAATGCTAAGTGTGAAGTTCAGGCTCTTAAGATTGCTAAGAATCTTCAACAAGAATTGAGAGAAAATGGAGATAGAGTTTCTATCGTTAACAATGTAGAAGAAAACAACTAAAATGACTAAAATTTCACAACAGATTAAAGAAGCATTCCTTGCAGGCAAAGCAAAAAAGGTTAGCAACACCATGACAGACGGCAACAATGTTTGGCTTTATGGATACAAGATTATTAAGCGTACTCCTGACGGTTTAATTCAAGCTAGTTGGGCGGGTTGGCCAACAGCCACAACCAGAGAGCGATTAAAAAACATCGCTGACGCAGATTGTAGCATTAAAGGCGGGGAACCCCTGATGAACAATGAAGTCGTCAACCCTCATGATTGGTACGCAGTCAGGTTTGAGCCTGAAAAAAGTTTTTAGGCTACAAAAAAACCCCCCCCATTTTTTGGAATTTCGCAAAAGCGACTCTCTGAGGAATGGGCGGGGGTGGTAGTTTTCAGTATAGAAACAGAATCCCGTTATTTGGGAAAAACGCTCGACCAAAAAAATAATCGGGCCTTATTCGAATACATTAGGTTATTTCTATGGTATTTCTCGCGCCTTTCTCTTGTTTTAATTGAATTTCAAGAATTCCGTTATTTACAGTTGCTTTTGAGTTTTTTGCGTCAATTTTGATCTTTGTGGAGAATTCGCGGTTAACTTTTGAGGTCATGCCCTTACTAATTTTCTTTTCTCCCGAAACCTTAACCAAACCATCATCCAAAGATATTTTTAAATCTTCTTTAGACATCCCAGGAACCGCTACTCTAATAACATATCCATCATCTAGTTCTTCAATATCTGTACCAGAACTAAAACTGCAAACTCTGTTATTAAGAGCAGATTCGTTAACATTAAAAAAATCTGACAACCAAGAGGTGTCAAAACCAGAATTTATAAGTGAATATTTCATACAATATATATTGCATAAGCCATGCCAACTAAAAATGGCGTAAAATCGCGGTAAAACCTAGTTAGTTGCGACTATCTGACTCAAAAGGAGTTTTCTGTTGACATATGCATGAGTCATTATGACTCGGATTATATTTCTTGCATTTATTTTTATATCTTTCCCACATATAGTAAGGCCAGAAAAAGTGAAAAGCTAAATCATCTTGGTTTTTTAGGGCTGCAGCAAGCTCAAGGGCGTAAATCTGCTCCCAATTCTTTTCTTCTTCAGAAAATTGAGTATCTTCTGGTTTTAATTTAGGTTCTTTTAATGAGCAATTGCAAAAAAATAATACAACTAATAAAAACCTCATATTATAAGGTACACAATTATTAATTAATAAATTACAACTTGACTTTTATTTGATTGTATTGTATTATATCTACAAATGAGTACAGAGGAGCAAGAGCATATTCAAAAAGAGGCTAAAGAAAAATATGGCCAACATTATGATTTTTTCAAAAAAGCTGGGGATGAGGTCAATAATATCATTGGTTTTAATCCTGCATACAGACAAGAAGACATTCTTATTGTTGGGAATGGAGCTTCTCTATGCGCCAAAGAACAGGGGGATTTGATTGATGTTTTCGACAAGGTGTGTCGGATTGATAGCTTTGTTGATCCCGAAGGGCACGAAGAGTATTTAGGTACTAAAACAACTCATATTGTTTATAGCGGTAATCCATTGTTGCCTCCATGGGCAAGATCAAGAGAGTACCCTTCTGTAGGCAATAAAATTATATTGTTGCCATCATCTCAATTTATTAGTATGCAAGCATGGGCTTATTATTTCGCAGAGAAGAATGGATATCTATTTGACTCTGTACAAGCAATGAAAATAATATTATTAGAAAGATTAGGTATAGAATTTGATGAGCAAGATATATGGAAAAGTATGCCCAGTAAAGATTTATATGATACAAAAAATAATTGGACTATGACTCCTCAGTATATATCAAATGAAATCGCGGAAAGAACAGTTGAATATCCGTCGGCGGAGATTTCAACAATATCTTATTTTAAAGATGTTCTGAATTATAAAGTTCACACTATAGGAATGGATTTTGATAATAGTCATGTGTGCGAACATTTAACTTCTTATGATAAAGGACCCTTGCACGAATTAATTGAACTCGATAAGGAAACTATTTTGTTTGACGAATGGGTTGACCGAGGAGAAGTTTTTTCTTATTCTTAATTATATTGTTTGAGGTGGAACTTTGTGTTGAACTTTGTTCGTTGTCTCAAGAGCACTAGGATTGTATGTTTCTGGATATTTTTCATATCCATGCTTTTCATATACAAATCTATATTTATTGTAACAATAATCAATATGTTTTTCTTCTAATAGGTTAATGTCAAATTCTAATTCATCTTTCATTTGTCTACCTTTTATTTCAAAATCTATTTTACATTCCATTTGTTTTGTAAATCTATTTTTTAAAAAATATTTTTCATAGTTTGAAACAAATTTGGGATATTTGTCTATATCTAATTTTACTTTTAACATATCTTCTGCAATATGTTCTGTTCTAATCCAAGTAATATCTCTTAATTTACTTATTTCATTTAATATAATATAATCATTGAATATTCTGTTGATCTCGCGTGGATCATTGTACAACTTTACCCCCAGTTCTGGGTCGCTTCCGCTTAACCACCAATTGAAAATGCTTTTATACCTTGAGACTGGGTGTCTGACAGTGGCAAGCCATTGGTAATCATCATATTTTGAGTTTAGCAACAAATCGAGATCTTTTTTTAATAGTTCTGGCCGAGGAAATTTATAATAATACAAAGATGTTGGGGTCCAGTGGTGAAAAACATAAGGGTTGGGATGATCTTCGCAGTAGCCATATTTGAAGTTATATTTCTCACCCTCTTTGGCTAAAGAATGCGAAAAGAACCCAGAAATACTCCTTGTTCCCATTCGTGGGGGCGAAAAAACGATAACCTTGGCTTCTTCAATTATGTTCATATTATAATCAAATCCTAAAGTAACACAAGGAGCTGTTTGTCAGCTCCTTTTTTTCTTTTTATCCTGTAATATTTTAATGTCATTATAAAGTAAAGCTCTTACTCTAGCGACGTTAGTCCTCTTCATCATTTCATACGGGCTTTTATTATCTAATTCTTTTCGCGTGGTACCAAGCCAAGTAACCGATTCGTAAGAATTCATATGTTTTGCCAAGGTTTCCATGATGTGAATGTGCGCAGCGTCAATTTTAAATTTCATTCGTCATATAATATATTAAGAAAGAAAAAAAACCATTAAAAGTGTACATATTATTGATGGGACCTATATTAAATACAATTATTGGCGCAGGAATTAAAGTACTTGCCAACCTATTAAATTATTGGATTGAGCAAAAAAGACAAGATCAAATGATTCTTGCTGCGCGAGATAGCCAAATGCTTAATGCATTAATCGACAATCAGAATAAACAAGCCTCTGACCCTTTCGTTAAGGTCACAAGAAGAATGTTGTTTCTGGCAATTACTTTTACTATGTGTTTTTTAATGATTTATTATGCAATGAATCCAAATATACAATATGATGTCATTGTTGATAAACCTACAAGTGGTGGTTTTTTTTCCTTTATATTTGGAGGGAATAAATCTTGGGAAAAAGTTCAATTAACAGGAGGCCTTTTATTGACTTCATTTATGGATTTATGTTTTATGGTTATAGGTTTCTATGCAATACCTAGCAGAGCGAGATGAGAATTTTATTATTAATTTTTACTTTGTTGCTTATAGGGTGTTCAACAGCATTAATTAAAAGCAATACATTTTCCCCAAATCCAAAAGACCCCATCGTTTCCAATCAATTCGAAACAACAACAACAACAAAAAAGGGAGAAACCTTTTCTCAAAATAAAATTGAAAATAAAGACGTTTCTTTAAATTATAAACTATATGTTTACAAAGAACCAGTTATTATCACGCTCATTATTTGTGGGGTCACTCTTATATCTTGTGTAATAAGTGGTGCATTTAAAAAATGAATATTTTAGAATACGAAACATTGCTTGCCTCTATTATTACTCTATTTTCCACGCTAATGGGGTTTTGGATTAAGAATAAAATTGTTAACCAACAGGAGTCTCCTCAAAAAAAAGCCCAAAGACAAATGGAAATAGTAACAAGCAAAAATGAAGAAATATATATCTTCCTTAATGAGTTTAAACAGAAGCTTAATGCAGACAGGGCGTATATATTTGAATTTAGTAATGGCAATTATTTTTCCTCTGGTTTACCTATATCAAAATTTACATGCACATACGAATCCGTTTCAGAAGGAATCACTACAGAGTGCCATAATCCTGGAGAATATCGAGTATCTAATTTTAATGAATATATTAAAGAAATGATTGAAGGTAAGCCTTATATCCTTGAAGACGTATCTTTATGTCAAAAAGTATTACTAAAAGAATTATTAATTAAAAAAGGCGTTAAAAGTATATATAATTTTCCCATTAAAGATATTCATAACCATGTCATTGGTTTTTTTGGGATCGATTACGTAAAACAATATTATAAACTTCCACACGAACAAATAAAAGAGTGCTCCTTTGCTGCACAAAAACTCTCTGGCTATTTAAAAATCGAAAAGTAGAATTTTTGTAATAATAGATTATTATATATACAATGGCCTTTACCTTTTGTCAGCACTGTGGAACTAAGCACGAATACACTTCGTCAAAACCAAATTTTTGTACGAATTGTGGAACTTCTTTCGGGGGCGTAAGTCCCCAAATTAATCAAAATACATCCGCTTTAGTAGAAGATGAACCCGTAAAAGTTTCTTCGATGCCTAAACTATCTAAATTAGATTACGAAATTATCAATAATAATTATCAAGAAGTTACTTTAGGTTCAGTTATAAAAGAAGAAAAGTTAAATATCTCCACTCCCAGAAGAAGGCATATAAGCAAAACTGGCGATGCAGTTAAAGACTGTATTGAACAATGCAAGCCTGCTCGAGGAACAAAGGATATTGACGAATAAAAAGAAAAAATTAACATACGAAGAGTGCCACGAAACCATTATCGAAGAAATTTCGAAGCGAAGGCATAAATGGTTTTTAACCTCGATATCATGGATGGATTTTGATGATGTTATACAAATTATATCGTCGCATGTTTATGTCAAGTGGGATAAATTTGATCAATCTAAACCTTTGAAGCCTTGGCTTAACAAGACAATCTCGAATCAATTAAAAAACATATTAAGAAATAATTATTCTAATTTTGTAAGGCCTTGCATGAGTTGTCCATTTAATTTATCTGGCTCTGGAGGTGATGATGGGGCTTGTTCTTTTACTAAGTCTGGAGCCCAGGATTCATCGTGCCCTCTATTCGAAAAATGGGAAAAAACAAAAAAAAGTGCTTACGATATAAAACTGCCATTATCAATTGATTCTGACGAAGCTCAATACAAAGAGTTAAAAGATGTACATACTGAAATTCATACTCCAGAACAAAGACTTCATGCAGAAATGAAAAAGGCCCTCCCAGAGAGACAATATATGATTTACGAAATGTTGTTTATTGAACACAAATCTGAAGAAGAAGTTGCAAAAAAAATGGGGTATAAGACTTCAGAAACAGGGAGAAAGGCGGGTTACAAGCAAATTAAAAACTTGAAAAAACAATTCAAAGAAAGAGCAAAAATAATTATATCTACAAAAGACATTTTTATTTAATTATGAAAAAGCAAAAATTAACTTCAGAGCAAAAAGAATTTATTGAAAAAAATAAAGACAAAATTACAGATTTGGGAGAAATGACTAGGGCGGTTTTTATGAGCGAAAGTTTAGACGGAAGAACGATCGAAGGTAGATTAGTTAGGGAATATCTAATAGAGATTGGTCAAAGTTTTGACACAACCAAAGCTCAACCAGCAAAAGAAGTTATTCTCTCTGAAGAGCAAAAAAGTTTTATTATGGGTTATGCGCGAGATGGAATGAATGCATTTCAAATCACTAAGATTATTTTTCCCGATTCAATTATTACACCCCTCAGCAAAGAAACTTTGGTGATTACAGATTTTATAAGAGATGAAGTTCCAGAAGGTATCGCTGAAGAAGATTCTGCCAGAGGGATACAGTATGAGCCCCCCTGCACAGTTGTTTCTGCAATTAAAAAAATAAATAAAGTTGCTGGAAAGTCTTTAAAGGTTGAAAAGTTGACTCGACAGGAGAAATTGTGCGCAGAAAACTTGATAAACCTCTTGTCCTCTCCAAGGTTTTCATCACAAATTAACAATTATACCAGCAACGAAGAAAGGTTATTGTTTGAGGCAGAATTTACTAGAGCTTGCTGGGATAAGCCCGACCTGACGCCTGACGAAATAAATATGTATATTAATGTTTGTATGGATTACATTAATTTAAAACAAATTGAAGGGCAAAAGCTAAAATTAAACGATATGTTTAATGCCGCCGAAGAAGAAACTGATCTAACAATGAGGTTGACAGAAATACTTAAAACCAAAAGCGAAGAATATAATCAGTGCGTTAATAGAATTGATAGAGCTATTACTAAATTACAGGGAGATCGGGCAAAAAGATTACAATCTAGACAGCAAAATACTGCAAGCATGTTGTCATTGGTAAAATTATTTCAAGAAGAAGAAGAGAGAGAAATTATGATCAAAATGGCAGAAATGCAAAAAGAAATTATCAAGGATGAAGCCGACAGAATGGAAGGTATGCCTGAGTGGAAAGCTAGAGTTTTGGGTATATCAAAAGATGAAGCAATATGATGAATTCTAAAAATTTATTCTACTATAAAATCTCTAAAGTTATTAAAATTGTTGATGGAGATACCTTAGACGTTTTAGTGGATTTAGGTTTTAATATCCATATTAAAGTTAGAGTTCGGTTAAGCGGGATCAATGCCCCTGAATCAAGAACCCGTAATTTAGAAGAAAAAAAGCTCGGACTTGCAGCAAAAGCAAAGCTTGAAGAACTGTGTCAAGGAGATCTCATTCTGCAGTCTCATGGAATAGGAAAATATGGTAGGGTATTAGGAGAGATATGGAAATCTGGAGCAAGTATTAACCATATTATGGTTATTGAAGGACACGCAAAAAAATATGAATAAATGTAAAGTCTGCGGCGAATCTTTTAATACGGAGCGTAGTCTTCATGCCCATTTAAAAAAACACAACTTAACTGTTGCGGAGTATTATACGACACACTACCCAAAGCAGGATCTTTTAACTGGAGAAGATTTACCATTTAAGAATAAGCAAGATTATTTTGATAGAGATTTCCTTTCCAGAAATAGACTTATTAAGTGGTTGAGTTTACAGTCTGCTCAAGATACGCAAGTTAGAAAATATGTTATTGATAAGCTTGCATCTAGAATGAAGCGAAAAGATTTAAATCACGCCCCTTGCCATATTGAGTTGCAATTATGTCAATTGCCACCTATTGAGTTTTATAAAAAAATATTTGGAAGTTATACTGCTGCATGTAAGGAGTTAATATCTCACCAATTAAACAATATTCAGCCTTTATACAGCAAAAATATAGTTGATGGTTTTTTTGAAAATGGCGAAAAATATAAAAATGTAGAAGTTTTAATTGACACAAGAGAGCAGCAACCATTACAGTTTAAAAAATCTAGAACCTTAAAGTTGGATTTTGGAGACTATACCACTGGCGGAGATCAATACTCTTATACTTACATTGATAGAAAAAGCGAGGCGGACTTTAAGTCAACACTGTCTGTTGGATTCAATAGGTTTATTAAAGAGATTGAGCGAGCTGTAGAGTTCGATAGCTTCTTATATATTATTGTTGATTCAAGCATTAATTTAATTAAAAAAAATAATGGATTCTCTGCTCATAAAGCTAATCTTGCATATATCTGGCATAACACAAGAAAACTAATTAATAAGTATCCGAAAAATTGCCAATTTATATTCTCTGGTAGTCGAGCAGCATCCGAGTTTTTAGTTCCACGGTTATTAGTTGAAGGAAAAAGATTATGGAATTGCGATATGCAGTTTCATATAGACAAAAGAATTAGAGAAAAAAAGAAATGACTTGGGATACAGGCAAACAATTAACTCGAGAATCTTTCAAGGATATTAATGATTTAATACTCTCAAAGAAAGGTTTTTTAGAAGAAAGGGAAGCAAAATTATTATTATATAAATTCCTGAGAAATAATATTACATTCGCTGCAGACCTTCTTGCGGGAGTGAAGCTTTTTCCGTTTCAGCATATGGGTATTAAGTCTATGTTTCAAACAGATTACTTTCTTGGGGTATGGAGTCGGGGAATGTCTAAATCTTGGACAACTGGAGTATTTGCGTTTTTAGATGCTATATTGAATCAAGGGGTCCAAATAGGTATAATTTCAAAATCTTTTAGGCAATCTAAAATGATCTTTAAAAAAATCGAAGATATTGCAAATAAACCTGAGGCTGCTCTACTGGCTCAATGCATTACTAAAACTTCGAAAACTAATGATCAATGGAGCATGCATATTGGAGAAAGTCAAATCCACGCTCTTCCTTTGGGAGATGGAGAAAAACTGCGGGGATTCAGATTTCATAGAATTATTATCGATGAGTTTTTGCTGATGCCCGAAAGAATTTATAATGAGGTTATTATTCCCTTTTTGAGTGTTGTCGAAAACCCAACTCAACGAGATGATCTGTATAAGCTCGAAACAGAGCTTATAAAGCAAGGAAAGATGAAAGAGGAGGATAGGTATATCTGGCCAAACAATAAGCTTATTATGCTATCTTCTGCAAGCTACAAGTTTGAATATATGTACAAAGTATATACCCAATTTGAAGAATTGATTAAAGTTGGTAATAAAAATCCTTCTGAGGCTAATCGGGTTATAATGCATTTTAGTTATGATTGTGCACCTTTGCAATTATACGACCAGAATCTTATCGATCAAGCAAAGAGTTCTATGAGTCAATCGCAGTTTGATCGTGAATTCGGAGCAGTTTTTACGGACGATAGTTCTGGATATTTCAAAACATCAAAAATGGCAGAGTGTACGTTAAAAGAGGGGGTTGCACCAAGCGTAGAAGTTGTTGGAGAAGTGGGTGCAAAATATATTTTATCATTTGACCCCAGTTGGGCAGAAAGTGAAAGTAGTGATAATTTTGCAATGCAGGTCTTTAAATTAAGTGATGAAAAAAAATTAGGAACATTAGTACATAGCTATGCTTTAGCTGGAGCTCCAATGAAGTCTCATATAATATATATGCATTATCTTTTAACTCATTTTAATATTGTTGGGATAGTTGGGGATTATAATGGAGGAGTTCAGTTTTTGAGCGCTGCAAATGAGAGCTCTATTTTTAAGAAAGATAATATAAATATAAAAATGCTTGATGCAGATTTTGATAACATAGAAGAATACCAGAAGGCATTATTAGATGCAAAGTCTCAGTATGATTTGAAAAGTAAAAAAATATGTATCCTGCGAAAACCTACAAGCGCATGGATTCGTAGGGCAAACGAATTGCTACAATCTAACTTTGACCATAAAAGGATATACTTTGCATCTCCTGCAATTGATGATTTTTACGAGGAGCAAAGAAAAAAGAAAATACCTATTGATGATTTAAAGTTTTCTAACATTATTGATAAAGATAATCAGTCTAGCGAGGCAAAAATGATTGACTTTGTTGAGCATCAAGAAGCAATGATTTATGCAACAAAAGGAGAGTGTGCGTTAATTCAAATCACAACCTCCCCTCAGGGCACACAAACTTTTGACTTACCCCCTTCTTTAAAAAGGCAAACTGGCCCAGAGAAAGCAAGGAAGGATAGTTATTCGGCTTTAGTGCTCGGTAATTGGATGATAAAAACTTATTATGACTTTATTGACTCTAAAGATAATACAGTTTATACTTTTACCCCAATGTTTATTCGTTAAAGTTAAAAGTTAACTTTAACTTTACTTTCGGACTTTTTTGTGTATTATAATCTATGACTAGAAAATATACTAAACGTTCAGATTATTGGAATAAATTTGAACAACCAAACAACAATTTATCTGATTTAATAAAAAATAAAGATCCAGCTGAGCCTAAGTTTTGCGGTGAAAGTTATTATTCTCAGTCATCCATAATCTCCAGAAGTCAGCCTGCTTCTGGAAAATCTGGAATCAGGAAAAGTAATTCTACCTACAAAGGGAATAAAGCAAATAAATACGCAAACATTAGAGAGGGTATATTACCCTTTGAGCCAGGTTCTTCGGGAGTTTCAATACAAGACGCAATCGAACTGTGTCAAAAAGCTTATGCTAATATTGCAATTTTTAGAAATGCTATAGATATAATGGCGGAATTCGCAAATTCAGCAATACATTTAGAAGGGGGTACTGAACCCGCTAGACAATTTATTGATCGCTGGTTAAGTAAAGTTAAAATATGGAATTTAAAAGATCAATATTTTAGAGAATACTATAGGTCTGGCAATGTATTTTTATATAGAGTGGATGGTAAGTTTGACAAAGAAGATTTAAAGAAAATTTCTACGATTTATGCCGACGCTCGAGGATCTTCTTTGCCGCTTGGCAAAGTTCCTGTAAAATATATACTATTAAACCCATACGATATTGTTGTAACAAAAACAACTGCATTTGAAGAAGGAGACTATAAGAAGGTCTTATCTGAATATGAACTAGATAGATTGCGCAACCCAAAAACAAAAGAAGATAAAGAATTTTATGATGCTTTACCAGAAAAAACCAAAAAAGAAATAAAAGAAAAAAGATTTTCAAGAGAGGGTATTTATGTACAGCTTGATCCCACGAAATTAAATTATAGTTTTTATAAGAAGCAAGATTATGAGCCGTTTGCTATTCCTTTTGGCTTTCCTGTATTGGATGATTTGAATTGGAAAATTGAATTAAAAAAAGTAGATCAAGCAATTAGCAGAACTGTTGAAAATGTTATTCTATTAATAACTATGGGGGCCGAGCCAGACAAGGGCGGCATAAATCCAACCAATTTAAATGCGATGCAATCTTTATTTATGAACGAGAGCGTTGGTAGAGTTTTAGTAAGCGATTATACTACTAAAGCAAATTTTGTTATTCCTGAGATTAATAAAATTCTTGGACCTGAAAAATATGAAATTGTTAATGCTGATATCCGTGATGCGTTGCAGAACGTTATTGTAGGTCAAGAAAAATTCTCGAATACTCAAGTAAAGGCTCAAATATTTTTAGAAAGATTAAAAGAAGCTAGGAACGCATTTATTCAAGATTTCTTGCAGCCTCAGATTAAGATGGTTTGTAGGAATATGGGCTTTAGGCAATTTCCTGAAGCTAAGTTTGAAGATATCGACATTAAGGATGAAGTTCAACTGCAAAGAATTGCTACTCGGTTAATTGAGCTAGGTATACTAACTCCAGAAGATGGCCTTAGGACTATTCAGACAGGGGTATATCCATCTATCGATCAGCTAGAGAAAAATCAAGAAGAATATGTCAAGCAAAGAGAGCAGGGAATGTATAATCCTTTGGTTGGAGGGGTGCCTTCTATCGAACCTCCAGGAGCCCAAGAGCAAAGAAAGGTTGATGAAAAACTGTCAAAAGAAAAGATTAAACAGGACGCAAAAAACAAAAGCGAAATGATTAAGCAAGGCCAGCAACCTGGCCAACAACCTAATCAATCTCAAAATCAAGTTCCTCAAGAGGTTGGAAGGCCGACTGGAGCAACAGCAAGTTATAGCCAAAAAGCTATACAAGAAACTGTTTATGCTGTTGAGAGCTTGAGGTCTGAATTAAATAAAACAATGAAAAAGAAGATCAAGAAAAGAAAGCTAAACGAACAACAAGTTGATTCGATAGATAAACTCGTTAAGTCTATTGTAGTTTCTTCAAAAATAGAAGATTGGCAAACTACTGGAACTGCATGCATTGAAGATTTTAATAAAATCTCTCAACTTAATATTCTTGATGAAGTTAGTGAGATATCATCCGCTCATGAATTAGCCGAGTATCCTGCTGCGATTTTATTTCACAGTAAGAAAAAAGATTAAAATACGTGTATAAGTTTTTATGATTCAATTTTATAACGTAAGAAAAAAAGAAAAAGTACAGATTGACCCTGCTCGGGTGGAGAAGAAAGTTTATGCCCGAACAACTAAAACTGGTAAAGTGAGTGAGCGATATGCATTTACAGCAGTAGATGATGATGGGACAAAAATGACAAAATTTTGCAGTAAGGCTGATTACGATAATCTGGGAAAATAATGAAAGATTTTAAATACTCCGCCTCTTTTGAGTTTGAAGCGGAAGCTTCTGCCGCTCCAATATCAGAAACACAAATTTCTAAAGCTTCTCTCAGGAATCTAGAATCTTTAATTCCTGAAAATATCAACCTGGAAAGAAATATTGATTTGTTAGGAGTTGCATTTAATGCTGCGGTTGTCAATAAGTTTAATAAAAATGGAGATGGAATTGATTCAGATATCGCATTATCTATAAAAGATTATTTTGTTCATAAACCAACTAATATTGAACACAATCGAGATCAGGTTGTTGGGCATATTGTTTCTTCTGGATTTTCGTCTTATGAGGATAGTAATATACTTTCAGACGAAGAGGTAAAAGCAAAAAGGGAACCTTTTAATATTTCTCTTGCTGCAGTAGTATATAAAAACGCAAGCCCGCAATTTTCTGACCTGCTCGAATCTTCAGCAGACGAACATGGAGATTATTCTACTATTATATCTACTAGCTGGGAACTTGGTTTCAACGAGTTCTCAATTGCTATAGGTTCTGAAAATTTAGAAGATAATGAAATTATTAGCGGTGAAGAAATGGAACAATATAAAGAACATTTAGTTGCTTTTGGAGGAAGTGGAAAGCTAGAGGATGGACGTTCTGTTCGTAGGCTTGTAACTGGTGAAGTTTATCCTCTCGGAGTCGCATTTACAACTAAACCTGCTGCGGATGTCAACGGAGTTTTAGTTGCGGAGACACAAGAAAATCGAGAGCAGTCCACAAAAGCAAATAACCAATTTTTAAATAAAATTAAAGAAAAAAGTTCACATACAGATAAAACATCTGTAATTCAACCAAAGGAACCAAATTTACATAATACTATGGAAACAGAAAAACTAATCAATAGCTTAGAAGCACTTCTTGACGAGAAACGTCGTTCAAACGATTTCTCCGAG
>Ga0255759_10002952_pt1 | contig 15034 bp, 2 predicted proteins | sample 101ome_20_FD_179959 | JGI IMG/M metagenome (GOLD analysis project Ga0255759, IMG submission 179959) | Coastal salt marsh microbial communities from the Groves Creek Marsh, Skidaway Island, Georgia - 101404AT metaG (version 2) | ecosystem: Environmental > Aquatic > Marine > Intertidal zone > Salt...
ATCTGCAGCAATTGTAAGTGGTAGTTCATCTCCAAACTCTGGTTCTCAATTAGTACCAACATTAGATGGTATTAGATACGCTGGTAGAATGGCTGAAAACATCGTAAGAGGTTACACTTATGTAACCGCATCGGTGGATGTAAGTGGTTCGGTTGAGTTAATCAGAAATAACAAAGAATTCATTCAAAATGAAACTATCGAATTTATCTCATCATCTTGGAGTAACTTCGAATATAATGAAGTAACTTGTAAAAGAGATGTTGGTTTCATCTTAGATGCGGTAGCAACTGATTTACTTTACGGAGGTAATGAAAGAAGTGTAACCGCTGGTGATTTCTATTATAGATATCCATCTGCAGCAATCGTAGGTGGTGTACCAAATGTAGATAGACAAAAAGACCCAACGGTAACTGCTATTGATTATGTACAAAATGTGGTAACTGAAATCGTAAGTGGTGAAGTATTCGTAACTGCTTCAAATGAGGTAGAGTATGTTTACGATTCACTTAGATTGAATAGAGGATTCTTACAAGCTGAAACTATCGCATTTGTAAACGCTAAATATCCAAACTTCGAATACAATGAAGCAAGTTGTAGTAGAGATACTGGATTTATTATTGATGCTGTTGCAACTGATTTAAGATGGGGTGGTAACCAAAGAGCATTAACTGCTGGTGAATTCTATTATAAATTCCCATCTGAAGCAACTGGTAATCAATTAGATGAAACAACTGATGCATTAATCTATACTAAAGATTTAATTGAAAAATTAGTAAACAAAGAAACTCTATTTGTTCAAACTGGAAGTTTGAATACCGATAATGGAATTAAAGTAACTTCATTCTCACCAGCAACTGGTAGTAGTATAAACGATGTTACTATTCTTAACACAATTTCATCTTCATTCGCAATTGTATCTGATGCAATCGCTAATGGAACAGGTTCAACACCAACAGCTTCAGTTTACGGAGCAGTATCAACTGATTCAGATGTATTAACTGCATACGGATTGATTACTGAAAGTGTACCATTTATCCAAAATGAGGTAATCGCTTATATCTCATCATCTTGGGTAGGTTTTGATTACAACGAAGCAAGTTGTAGTAGAGATACCGGTTTAATTGTAAATGGTGTAGCAGAAGATTTAAGATATGGTGTAGTATCTGCATCGGTGGTAAACGCTAAGTTCTACTATGAATATCCATCTGAAGCAACTTCATCTCAAGCACAACAAACAATTGATGGTATCAATTACGCATATCAATTGACAGAACAAATTGTGAAAGGTGTAGCATTTGATTTCCCATCAACTCAGATTTCTGCATCAGTTGAATTAATTAGAAACAATAGAGAATTCATCCAATCAGAATCAATCTCATACCTAAGTTCATCTTGGGAAGGATTTGATTATGTAGAAGCAACTTGTAGAAGAGATGTAGGACACATTGTAGATGCAGTAGCAACCGATTTACTTTATGGTGGTAACCAAAGAAGTAAGATTGCTGGAGAATACTACTACAAATATCCTTCATCGGCAACATCAACTCAATTAGAACCAACTACAACTGGTATTAAGTACGCTGGTGATGTGGTAAGTAAATTAGTACAAAATAATATCTTCGTAACGGCATCTGCTGAAAGATTAGCTGGTAACAGAGTATTATTAGATAATAAAGAATTTATCCAAAACGAAGTAATTGCATATATTTCTTCTTCGTGGAGTACATTTGATTATAATGAAGATAAATGTAAGAGAGATACTGGTTACATCTTAAATGGTGTAGCAACTGACTTCTTATATGGTGGTAATGAGAGAAGTAGAATCAATGGTGAATACTACTACTTATATCCATCAAACGCAACAGTTAATTACCAAAACAATGTAAATGGGCAGTTGAATCAAACAATCGATGGTATTAACTACTCAGCAAGATTAGCTGAAAAAGTGATGGAAAATACTACATTTGTTACCGCATCTGCTGAAGTATCCGCATCGGCTGAATTACTAAGAAACAATAGAAGTTTCGTACAAAATGAAACTATCGAATTCATCTCATCTTCTTGGAGTAATGTAGTTTACAATGAAGATAAGTGTAGAAGAGATACTGGATACATCATTGATGCAGCTGTAACTGATTTAGTTTATGGTGGTAATGAGAGAAGTAGAGTAGCAGGATTGTACTATTGGAGATATCCTTCAAGAGCAACAAATGCTGGAACACCTTCAGAACAAAACCAATTAGACCCAACTGTGGATGGAATTAGATTCGCAAACGGAACTTCACAAAATGTAGTTCAGAACTTAGAATACACAACTCCATCTACAGCAACTTTAAATGGTATTGATTTATTAAGAGGAAATACAACTTTCATTCAGAAAGAAACAATCGCTTACTTATCTTCTTCTTGGAGTGAGTTTGAATACAATGAAGTAAGTTGTTCTCGTGATTTAGGATATATCATTGATGCTGTGGCAACCGACTTAAAATATGGTGGTAACGAAAGAGCAGTACAAGCTGGTACTTTCTACTACTACATTCCTTCAATTGCTACAACGGAACAAAAACCACAAACAACTGATGGTATTGATTTCTCTAAAGGATTAGCAGAGAAGATAATTAAACAAAAACAATTAGTATTCCCATTCTTATTGAACCTAAATGGGGCAAATGCACTTAAAGGTGCTAAGAAAACATTACAAGGTAAGGCAATCTCATATACAAATGCAGCATTCCCTAACTTTGAATACAATGAAGAAAAATGTTATAGAGATACTGGTTTCATCTTAGATGCTATCGCAACTGATATTATTTATGGTGGTAACGAAAGAAGTATTAGAGCAGCAGAATCTTATTACAATGGTGTGTATGGAGATGCATCGGCGGTAGTAAACGAACAAAAGAAAGAAACTGCTGAGGCAAACAGATATTTAAGAACACAATTCCAATTTGTAGCTAGACAGGCTCCGGTTGAAGAATTTGGTTCATTAATTATTACAACTGGTCATGACTTCTCATATGCTGGTTCTGGTGTAACTTACAAAGCATTACCTCCTAACCAAGGTGGTGATGGTGTACCAAATCCTGCTAAAGAAGTTGTGGAAGTAGCTGGTGGTAGAGTATTCTTTACTTCTGGTAACGAACTTGGTGACTTTAAGATTGGTGGAGGTCTTGTTATTAAACAAGCATCTGGTACATTAGAAGGTAGAACATTCTCTCGTTCTTTATTCTCACTTGTAACGCCATTCTCATTAGCACTTCAAGATTAATAAAAAAAAGTAAATAAAAATAAAGGAAATATTTATATAGGATATGGCAGAAGAATTAATACCACTAAACGCATTTAAATCCGTTCTCACCACTTTAACTGGTGATGATGATGTAGTGTATGCAGCTCCAAAGGGAGTTTCTACTATTGTGCTATCGGCTCAGATTACAAATACTGCGGATACTAATGAACCCGTTACTATAAAAATGACAAGTAATAGGGAATTACCAGTTCCACAAGTAGCTTCTATTGTTAATAGTGGGAGTTTTTTGAGTGCATCTGCATTAATAGCAAAAAACCAAACTTTTTTAGAGAAAGAAGCAGCGGCATACACTAATTTTCAAAATAATTTAAAACAAATACCATTTAGTTTTACATCTTCTTTTTTTGAAGGATATGTTAGAACTGCTGTTGATGGTGTTGAAAAGGATTTAATAGAAGGTGGTACATTACAAAGTAAAAAAGCAGCCCTTTCTTATTATAATAAAAACGGCGAAATCTTAATACCTAGTGCATATTATACTGCATCATATCAAGCAATAGATTATACTAATTTAATGGTACAACAAATACTTATTAATGAATCAATAACTGGTTCAACTGGTATTACTAGATTGTATCAAGAAGATGTAACACAATCTTTTGATAGTTCATTGGTATCTGAAACCGGTTCTATAAGTGCATCAATTGATTTATTTCAAGCAATATCGGATACAATTTCAAATCCAACAAGAGTTGAACAAGAACCTGTTGATTTAATTACCAATGTTACTATTCCAGCTGGAGATTCATTATCACCGATTGTAGCAGGTAAATTAGTATTAGAGCAAGAGTTTTCATTGATTGTATCAGGTTCTACCGATTTAACGGTAATTTTATCGATACTTGAAAGTGCAAACGAATAATTATATATTAAGAACAAAAGTAAATGAGCCAATTATTAAGCGGAAAGGTTAAAGTAGTAAGACCATCCGATGTATCGGAGGATAGGTACGAATATCTACGACTGAATGAGGCTGAACCAAACTTAGGTGTTCCTGAGAGTGGTTCTCTTTCATCTGGCTCTATTGCGTTAGTTGCTTCTGATGCGGAAGGTAATCGTTTATTTGTTACAACACTTCAATTAGAGCAAGTAACTGGTTCATTTAGTGGTTCTTTTTCTGGAGATGGTTCAGAATTAAATAACCTTCCAGATGTTCAACAATTAAGAAGTGGTTCAGTATCCGCTTCAATCGCACCAAATACGGGATTCTTAGTAAATGCATCATCATCAATAGTTGGTGATTTGGATTTAGATGGTACTGCTAGGATTACTGGAGATTTAATTGTTGATAATCGAATAGTTGCTAAAGAATTAATTATAGATATTATTTCTTCTTCTATATTATTCTCAACTGGTTCAAACATTTTTGGTGATGAGTTAACTGATAAGCAAGAATTTACAGGTTCAGTAGAGGTAACTGGTTCATTGGAAGTGGATGGTGATACTAATATCACTGGTGCATTTGGTGTTATTGGTGATGTAAATGTAGAAGGTACATCTTCTTTAAGTGGGGATGTTGTAATAGTTGGTACAACTACAATTAGTGGTTCTACATTTGTTAGTGGAAATGTACAACTAACTTCTGGCTCGGCATTTAGTGGTAGTGGTGAAAACTTATTCAATATTCCAAAATCAGCACTTACCGATGATGCTTTACTTTCAAATTTAATTACAACTGGTTCAGTAACTGCTTCTGTTTCCGAAGATGGATTCTTTAGAGTATTTGGAACTGGTTCAGTAACAACTGAATTAAGTGGCTCACTTTTAGTTAGTGGAAATGTTAATCTAATTAGTGGTTCATCATTTAGTGGTAGTGGTGAAAATTTATTCAATATTCCGAAGAGTGCATTAACTGATGATGCACTTTTATCAAACTTAATCACAACAGGTTCAGTAACTGCTTCTGTTTCTGAAGATGGGTTCTTTAGAGTATTTGGAACGGGTTCAGTAACATCGGAGTTTAGTGGTTCGGTATTCGTAAGTGGAAATGTTCAACTTAATGTTAGTTCATCTTTTAGTGGTAGTGGTGCTAATCTTTTTGATATTCCTCGTTCAGCGCTTACTGAAGATGCATTAGAAACAAATTTAATTATTAGTGGAGCAGTATCTGCATCAGTTGACCCAATAGAAGGATTTAGAGTTTATTCTCCATTTAGTGGTTCAACTTTTGATGGTGATGTTAAGCTTGTAAGTGGTTCATCATTTAGTGGTAGTGGTGAAAACTTATTTGATGTACCATTTTCAGCTCTCTCTACTGATGCACAAAATTCAATTGAAGCCTTAGTATCGAGAGAAGCTGTCTTTATAGCTAGTGGTAGTGTAACCGCATCAACTGATGCATTTGATGGATTCGTTGTAACCTCTGAAGCAAGTGGTTCTACATTTAGTGGTAGTTTAAGATTAAGTAGTGGTAGTGTATTTAGTGGTAGTGGTGCTGAGTTATTTGATATACCCCGTTCCGCATTAACTGAAGATGCACTTGTTACAGATAATATTTCAAGCGGTTCGGTAACGGCATCTGTATCTCCAAACTTTGGATTTGTTGTAGAATCTGAAGAAAGCGGTTCTACATTTAGTGGTTCAATTTTCTTATCTTCAGGTTCCTTTTTTAGTGGTAGTGGTGAAAATCTATTTAACATACCAAAATCGGCATTAACTGATGATGCACTTTTATCTAATCTAATCACAACTGGTTCAGTAACTGCTTCTGTTTCTGAAGATGGATTCTTTAGAGTATTCGGAACTGGTTCAGTAACTTCAGAATTTAGCGGTTCAGTATTTGTAAGTGGGAATGTTCAACTTAATAGTGGTTCTTTCTTTACTGGAAGTGGTGAGGGATTATTTAATATCCCAAGAACAGCATTGGTAGATGATGCACTTTTATCAAACTTAATCACAAGTGGTTCAGTAACGGCATCGATTGATGAGGCTGGATTCTTTAGAGTATTTGGAACGGGTTCAGTAATATCGGAGTTTAGTGGTTCATTATTGGTAAGTGGAAACATTGAAGTAAACAGTGGTTCATTCTTCTCTGGTAGTGGTGAAAATTTATTCAATATACCTCGTTCTGCCTTAGTTGAAGATGCACTCTTATCGAATTTAATAACAACAGGTTCTGTAACTGCATCAGTTTCAACCGATGGTGTATTTAAAGTATTCGCATCTGAATCAGTAAAATCTGAATTTAGTGGTTCTGTATTTGTATCGGAATCATTGGAAGCGAAAAAGATAACTGCTGATGAATTTACTGGTTCATTTAGTGGTTCATTTAGTGGAGATGGTTCTGATTTAAACAACATTCCTCAATCGGCACTTTCGGAGGATGCTACTAGAATCGCTAGTGGTTCAGCAACAGCTTCAATTTCACCAAATTTAGGATTTGTAGTTAATACATCTTCATTATTTGAGCAAGATGTAAGAATTGATACTGATTTAACTGTAGCTGGTAGAATTACTGCCAATGAAATATTTACTAACTTTATTTCATCATCAATTATTATTTCAACTGGTTCAAATGTATTAGGTGATGATAGTAGTAGTGATACGCAAACTTTATATGGTGATACTAACATTTATGGTAATGTAACTTCAAGTGGATTTATCACATCAAGTGGATTTGTAGGAGATGGTTCTGAATTATTTAATATTCCACAATCAGCACTTTCAGAAGATGCTAGTAGGATAACAACTGGTTCGGTAACCGCATCGGTTGATGAAGATGGTTTCTTTAGAGTACAAGGTACTGGTTCAATAACAACCGAATTGAGTGGTTCTGTTTTTGTAAGTGGAAACATTCAACTCAATGTTAGTTCATCTTTTAGTGGTAGTGGTGCTAATCTTTTTGATATTCCTATAACAGCATTAGCAGAAGATTCTCCTCAGATATCAAGTGGTTCGGTAACCGCATCTATATCGCCTGTTCAAGGGTTTGAGGTAAATACATCAGCATCTATTGATGGTACATTAACAGTAACTGGAAATGTTTCAGCATCTAAATTTAGTGGTAGTGGTGAAGGGTTATTTGATATCCCACTTTCAGCAATTACCGAAGAGGCATTTAGAATCGCAAGTGGTTCAGCAACAGCATCAGTTTCACCTAATAAGGGATTTGAAGTAAATACTACTGGTAGATTTGAAAATGATTTAACTGTTAGTGGTAGTTTATTTGTATCATCATCAATAGGAATTGTTCCTACTGGTTCGATTGATACAATATTTAATATTTCAAACAATGGTGCAAATGATTATGTATTTTCTGGTGGAGCAACTGGAAATGACCCTGCTTTAACTCTTGTAAAAAATGTAACTTATACATTTAATGTAAATGCAAGTGGACATCCATTCTACATCAAAGGTTCACAGGATACCAATATTGCAAATCTATTAACAGGTTCTCAATTTGTAGGATTTAATGGTACTGATAGTGGTTCGTTTACATTTACACCAACTGGAAGTAATACTACTATTTACTATAATTGTAGTGTTCACTCTTCTATGGGTAATTCAATTTCATTGGTAAATGATTTACTTGAAACAGAAGTACCACATACTTTTGATGGAAACCTCTTAATTAGAGGAGATGAAACTCTTTCTGGTTCACTTACAATGACTGGTGATATAGATACAAATATTGTAAGAGGTACTGAATTTAGTGGTTCGTTTAGTGGTAGTGGGGCAAACTTATTTGATATTCCACTTTCAGCATTATCTGAAGATGTTGAAAGAAGAACATTTATCGCAAGTGGTTCATTTACGGCATCTATTGCACCTGATGAAGGATTTGTAGTTAATACATCTGCATCAATTGATGGAAATGTTGGTGTTTCTGGTTCATTTGGTGTTTCATCATCTTTATCTTATGAAAACTTATTAACAAGTCATTCTGTAATAATATCCGCTAGTAAATATTATATAAATGATTTACCACAACCAACTCTTAAAGTAGTTAGAGGAGAATCTTATTACTTTGATTTATCTGATAACTCAAATGTTGGATTTGATTTCAAACTATCACAATATTCAGATGGAATCCATGCGGATGGTGGTTCAGAATATACATATTTGGTAGTTAGTAGTAGTGCAGGTCCAGGTAATAGTGGTGCATATTTAAGTTTTACACCTACGGGAAGTATTAATACACCAAATTCATTATTTTATTATTCAGAACAATCTGCATCATATGGTGGTAGAATAAAAGTATTTGATACAACTCCTGAAATAACAACTAATATTTTTAGAGGAGATGTAGATATAACTGGTAGTTTTGATGTAACTGAAAAAATAACATCAAACACAATAGAAGCTAATGAATTAAGTGGTTCATTTTCTGGTTCATTTGTTGGAGATGGTTCTCAATTAACAAATGTACAAGCGGATTTATCACCTGTAATTGCAAGTGGTTCGGCAACAGCATCGGTTGAAAGTGGTGATACTTTTCTTGTTACATCTCCAAATAGTGGTTCTAGATTTATCGGAAATGTAGTAATAGATGATAAATTAACAATAGGTTCAAATACTGGAAGTATTAATGTAGAAGTAACGGGTTCAGTTGATATAGCTGAATCTGTAACTGCATCATTCTTTGTGGGTGATGGTTCTCAATTAACAAATGTACAAGCTGCAGCTGCTCCTCTTATCGCAAGTGGTTCTGCTACGGCATCCGTTGCTAGTGGTGATACATTTGTAGTAACTGCTCCAAATAGTGGTTCGATATTTACTGGTTCAATTGTAACATCTGGTTCAATAACTGTTGGTGGGGGTGGTAGATTTGAAGGAGATGGTAGTGGTTTAACTGATATCAATATTGCTAACTTAGCACTTACATTAAATAAGTTAGAAAGTGGTTCAGCAACGGCATCATTGAATGAAACCGAATTCAAAGTATTTAGTAATAATATAAGTACGAGTGTTGATACTTCATTGAGTGGTTCTCTTAATGTATCCGAATCTATTACCTTTGGTGGAATTATTAGTGGTGATGGTAGTGGTTTAACAAATATTGATATTGCTAATTTAGCAATTGATTCATCTCGTATCTTTAGTGGTTCAGTAACCGCATCTGTTGATCCTGGTGGATTCTTCAGAGTTGAATCAGAAACAGGTTCAGTTAAGGTAGAACTTAGTGGTTCACTTCATGTTTCTGAATCAATAACAGCATCTTTATATCGTGGTGATGGTAGTGGACTTTATAACATTCCTCTTGATGCACTTGAAGAATTAGAATTAGATAAAATCATTTCTGGTGGAGCTGAGGCAAGAATAGACCCTACTACTGGTTTAATTGTAAATAGACCGATTAGTGGTACATTATTTACTGGTGATGGTGGGGGATTATTTAATATCCCAGCGGAAGCATTAGAAGATTTAGAATTAAATCTTATCATTAGTGGTGGTGTTAGTGCATCGGTTGATAATATAGAAGGGTTTAGAGTATATTCTCCAACAAGTGGTTCTACTTTTATTGGTAATGTAACTATACCATCTGGAAGTGGATTCTTTAGTGGTAGTGGTGAGGGATTATTCAACATCCCAGCAGATTCAATCGTTGGATTAGACCAGAGTAGAATTCTTAGTGGTTCGGTAACTGCATCTACAACTCCTGATGATGGATTTGTAGTAACCTCAGTAGATAGTGGTTCAACATTCTTTGGGGATGTTGATTTCCAAAATGATATTAGTGCATCTAAGATATTTGCAAGAACTGAAGTATTCACACCAAGAATTACTTCATCATTCGTAGGACCATATCAGGGTGAAAATACTGGTATTGATGTACCTGATGATTTGGATATCTTAGTATTTGATGCGGATGCAAACAAATTTAGACCTGTAACACAATTTGGTGATACGGCAACATTCCCATTTTCAAATGTAACTGAGGTAACATTCCAACACAATTTTGCTATTGATTATCCAGTAGTTCAAATTTATGAAACTGGTTCAAATGGACAGATTATTCCACAAGCAATCGAATCAATCGATAGTTCATCCGTTAGAGTAACCTTTAGTGGATTGACAAGTGGACAAGCAGTAATTGGTACTGGTGGTAGATTAGCTGGATTTGTACAAGGTTCTGATGTAGTAGGTGCGGTACTTTCAGCATCTTACGCTGATTTCGCTAAAAACGCTGATACTGCATCAAACTTATTAGGTTTTAGTTCAGAATCTCTTGCTGAGATTGGAAACTTAGAAAATTATATACAAAACAGTCAAACCGCATCTATGACAGTTCTTTCAGCATCTTATGCTGAAACTGCTTCATTTGCAATCAATGCTGGTGATTTAGATACATCAAATTTTGTAAGAACTGACCAAACGGCTTCGATGACGGTATTATCCGCATCATATGCACTTTCAGCATCTTACGCTATAAACGCTGTATCTGCGGAAGATTATGTGAGAAATGACCAAACATCTTCAATGACTGTACTTTCAGCATCGTATGCAGCAACTGCTTCATTCGCTTTAAATGCTGGTGATTTTATTGGTGAAAACTTTTTACCAAATACTGGTACTGGTTCCTTCGTTGGTGTATTTGAAGTAAGTGGTTCTCTTAGAGTAACTGGAAGTGCATTCTTAGAAGGTTTAGTAACTGGTAGTTCAGATACAGTTCTTGTTATTGAAGAATCAAGTGGAAAGATTTTCAAAAGAGATGTAACTGCGGTAAGTGGTACATCTGGTACTGGTGGTACTTCTGGTTCATCTGGAAGTAGTGGTACTTCTGGTTCATCCGGCTCATCTGGTTCGGCTGGTACTTCTGGTACATCTGGTAGTGGTGGTACATCTGGAACTTCAGGTACTACTGGAACGAGTGGTTCATCTGGTTCAAGTGGAACTAGTGGAAGTTCTGGTACAAGCGGAACATCTGGTTCATCTGGTACTTCTGGTTCGGCTGGTACATCTGGAACATCAGGTTCATCTGGAAGTAGTGGTTCATCTGGAAGTTCAGGTTCAAGCGGTACATCTGGTTCAAGCGGTAGTAGTGGTAGTAGTGGAAGTAGTGGAAGTTCGGGAACATCTGGTACATCTGGCTCAAGTGGTAGTAGTGGTAGTAGTGGAACATCGGGAACAAGTGGTACTTCGGGTACTTCTGGTTCATCTGGTTCATCTGGTTCTTCTGGTACAAGTGGTACAACTGGTACTGCTGGTAGAGAAGGGGGTACTGAGTTTGTAATAGAAACTCCTGGTGGACAAATATATCAAATTGATGGATATAGTGGAAACTTCCCAACAATAACTGTTGTTAGAGGAGAACTTTATTACTTTAATGTTTCAGATATAAGTACAGACCACCCATTCGCATTAAGATTATCAAGTGGTGTTACATCAGTAGTGCCGGGTACAACAAACAATGACCCAACAAATGGTAATGCTGGATTACCTGCGATAGAATATAGAGTACCATTTGATGCACCAAATAGTATAGTTTACCAATGTGCAGTTCATAGTTCAATGATTGGAACTATTACAATTGTTAATAAACAAGGTACATCGGGTACTTCTGGTACAAGCGGTGAAAGCGGTTCATCTGGCTCTTCAGGTTCATCTGGAAGTAGTGGTTCATCGGGTTCTTCCGGTTCAAGTGGAAGTAGTGGTTCTTCGGGTACATCTGGTAGTGGAGGAACTTCAGGTTCTTCTGGTTCAAGTGGAAGTAGTGGTTCTTCAGGTTCAAGCGGAAGTAGTGGTTCTTCTGGAACAAGTGGAACAAGTGGTAGTAGTGGAAGTTCTGGTTCTTCTGGTTCAAGTGGAAGTAGTGGAAGTAGTGGTTCTTCTGGAACAAGTGGCCAACAAGGTTCTTCAGGTTCGGCTGGTACATCCGGTTCATCTGGTACTTCTGGTTCAACAGGTACAAATGGTACTTCTGGAACATCAGGAACAAGCGGTACAAGTGGTGAGAGAGGAAGTAGTGGTTCAGCTGGTACATCTGGAACCTCTGGTACAAATGGTACATCAGGTTCGGCAGGAACATCTGGTACATCAGGTACAACTGGTTCAGAAGGAACATCGGGAACATCAGGAACATCGGGGACATCAGGAACAAGCGGTACATCTGGTAGTGGTGGTACGGCAGGTACTTCGGGAACATCTGGTACATCAGGTACAACTGGTTCAGAAGGTACTTCAGGTACATCAGGAACAAGCGGAACTTCTGGTTCAGCAGGAACATCAGGAACATCTGGTTCAGCTGGTACTTCTGGTACATCAGGTACAACTGGTTCAGAAGGAACATCAGGAACTTCTGGAACCTCAGGTTCATCTGGTACTTCTGGTTCGGCTGGTACATCGGGAACTTCTGGTTCATCGGGTACATCAGCAGAGGGTAGTAGTGGTACGAGTGGAACAAGCGGAAGTTCTGGTACAAGTGGAGAAAGAGGAACTTCAGGTTCAGCAGGTACTTCTGGTACATCAGCTGAAGGGAGTAGTGGTACTGCTGGTACAAGCGGTACAAGCGGTACTTCGGGAAGTAGTGGAACAAGTGGTACATCTGGTTCATCCGGTACATCCGCAGAGGGAAGTAGTGGTACATCAGGAACATCTGGTTCAACTGGAACATCAGGAACTTCTGGAACCTCAGGTTCATCTGGTACATCGGCAGTAGGAAGTAGTGGTACATCAGGAACTTCTGGTACAACTGGTACTTCTGGTACAACTGGTACTTCGGGAACATCTGGTAGTTCAGGTACTTCTGGAACAAGTGGACAGGATGGTACATTCTTTGGTAGTAGTGGTACTTCTGGTACGGCTGGTGTAGATGGAGCTTCTGGTTCATCTGGTTCATCAGGTACAAGCGGAACAAGTGGTACATCTGGTGTAGATGGTACATTCTTTGGTAGTAGTGGTTCTTCTGGAACAAGTGGTACTGGTGGAACATCTGGTATAAGTGGTACTGATGGTTCTTCTGGAACAAGTGGTACAAGTGGAGGAAGAGGAACTTCAGGTTCAGCTGGTACATCTGGAACGAGTGGAGTCGATGGTACATTCTTTGGTTCTTCAGGTAGTAGTGGCACGAGCGGAACTTCAGGTTCAGCTGGTACAAGTGGATTGGGTTCACATGGTACTTCGGGTACTTCTGGTATAGATGGTACATTCTTTGGTAGTAATGGTTCTTCGGGCTCTTCTGGAACAAGTGGAGCAGGTACTTCTGGTACTGGTGGTTCTTCGGGAACATCTGGTACTTCTGGTACAACAGGTACATCTGGTGTAGATGGAACATTCTTCGGTAGTTCTGGTTCTTCTGGTACAAGTGGTGCTGGTACATCTGGTACTTCAGGTCAAAGTGGTTCATCAGGAACTTCGGGTACTTCTGGACAGGATGGAACATATTTTGGTAGTAGTGGTACTTCTGGAACAAGTGGTACATCTGGTATAGGTACTGATGGAACATCAGGTTCATCTGGTACGGCTGGTACTTCTGGTACAAGCGGTTCATCGGGAGCTGATGGTACGTTCTTTGGAAGTAGTGGTACTTCAGGAACAACAGGTACCGCAGGTTCAACTGGTACAGCGGGTACAACAGGTACTGGTGGTAGTTCTGGTACAACGGGTACTGGAGGTACATCTGGTACTTCTGGTTTAGATGGTACTTTCTTCGGAAGTTCAGGTTCATCTGGTAGTTCTGGTACAAATGGAACTACGGGTACTGGTGGTTCATCTGGCTCAGCAGGTACTTCTGGAACTTCTGGTACAAGTGGTTTAGATGGAACTTTATTTGGAAGTAGTGGTACATCTGGTGAGAGTGGTACAGCGGGTTCATCTGGAACCTCTGGTTCAGCTGGTACTTCTGGTATAAGTGGTACATCAGGTTTAGATGGTACTTTATTTGGAAGTAGTGGTACTTCTGGTGAAAGTGGAACATCAGGTTCAACGGGAACTGATGGTACTTCTGGTAGTGGTGGTTCATCGGGAACAGCAGGAACTTCTGGTACTTCTGGTTTGGATGGTACTTTATTTGGTTCATCTGGTAGTTCTGGTACTTCGGGTTCTTCTGGTACTTCTGGTGTTGGCGGTTCAAATGGTTCATCGGGTAGTTCTGGTACATCAGGTTTAGATGGTACACTATTTGGTTCATCTGGTTCAAGTGGAACTTCAGGTTCATCTGGTACTTCGGGTCAAACTGGTTCGGGTGGTAGTAGTGGTTCTTCTGGTACATCTGGTTCAAGTGGATTCTTAAATTTAACAAATGATGTTGCTGATAGGGTTATAACAGCCGATGGTGATGGAACTGGTACTGCAGAAACCAACTTAACTTTCGATGGAAACTTATTAGATGTAACTGGTGATTTAGATGTAAGTGATGCTACATTCTCTACGAGATATCACGAAAACTATGTGAACATAGGTAATTCATCAGGTACAACAAATATTGATTTATCAAATGGTAACAATTTTAGAATTAATAGAACCGCAACAATAACAATTACTCTTTCAAACGCACCAACAGGTCCAAGAGCAATCGGATTCACATTGGTGTTGGAAGATGGTAGTGGTGGAACCGCAACAGTGAATTGGCCAGGCACAATCGAATGGGCAAATGGAGCAGCACCAACACTAACCGCAAGTGGAAAAGATATTTTAGTATTCTATACTTATGATGGAGGAAGTACATATTATGGATTCCTAAGTGCCAATAATGTAAGTTAATGAATAGTTATGAGTATAGCAAGACGTTTAATTTCAATAGAAGCAGGACAAGTGAGACCTTTTAAATTTACAATACAAACTGGA
>Ga0255759_10002955_pt1 | contig 15027 bp, 12 predicted proteins | sample 101ome_20_FD_179959 | JGI IMG/M metagenome (GOLD analysis project Ga0255759, IMG submission 179959) | Coastal salt marsh microbial communities from the Groves Creek Marsh, Skidaway Island, Georgia - 101404AT metaG (version 2) | ecosystem: Environmental > Aquatic > Marine > Intertidal zone >...
GACGCGAACGGCGGCGGCGTCGGGAAGGCGGCGGTGGCGGCGAAAAAGATGCGCGTAGAGGATTTCGAACCGTTGAAATTGATCGGACGCGGTGCTTTCGGTGCGTGGTGGAGCGAGGCGAGCGAGGGATGAGAGAGGCGACCGCGCGCGGGCGGCGGGAGCGAGACGGGCGGGGCGACGAGACTGACGAGGAATATTCTTCGAGACGCGCAGGCGAGGTGCGATTGGTGCGACTGAAGACGACTGGTGAGATATTTGCGATGAAAAAGTTGAAAAAGTCGGAGATGGTGCGTCGAGGACAGGTGGATCACGTCAAGGCGGAGCGAAACTTGCTCGCCGAGGTGAACTCGAGGACGGTGGTGACGCTGTACTATTCGTTTCAAGACGATCAATTTTTGTACTTGGTCATGGAGTACTTACCGGGTGGTGACGTGATGACGCTCTTGATTCGACGAGACACGCTCACGGAGGAAGAGACGCGCTTCTATCTCGCGCAGACGATCACCGCTCTGGAGACGATTCATCGTCACAACTTTATTCACCGAGACATCAAGCCCGATAATCTGTTACTCGACAAGGACGGTCACATGAAGCTCAGTGATTTCGGTCTGTGCAAACCCATCGATCCCGCGTATCAAAAGGCGGTTCTGCCTGAGATTTTGGAAAATGAAGCCATGTCGAAGAGCGACGCGGACGCCACCGCGATGTCGAAGACGGAGGCGGACCAGAAACGCGCCGAGGATCTCGCCAACTGGCAAAAGAATCGACGTCGCTTGGCGTTCAGTACGGTGGGCACGCCCGATTACATCGCCCCAGAAGTATTATTGAAGAAAGGATACGGTATGGAGTGCGATTGGTGGAGCGTCGGAGCGATCATGTTTGAGATGCTCATGGGATACGCTCCGTTTTACAGCGACGAACCGATGACGACGTGCCGAAAAATCGTCCACTGGAGACATCACTTGCGAATCCCAGACGACGCCCCCATCTCTTCTGAAGCTCGAGATTTGATCGAACGTTTGTTGTGCGACGCCGACCAGCGTTTGGGTACGAGCGGAGGCGTCCAAGAGATCAAGTCGCATGCATTTTTTAAAGGGCTCAACTGGGACACGCTCTACACGGTGACCCCACCGTACCGACCGGTCGTGTCGCACGATCTCGACACTCGAAACTTTGAGGAGTTTGAAGAGGATGAAAGCATGCGCAAAAAAAGCGGTCTCACCGATGCGGAACAATCGAAGGATTCAAACTTCATCGGCTACACCTACAAGAATGTCGAAGTCGTCGGCGAAGAAGTCAAGAAAGTGAATCCGAGTCGTCCCTCGCTCACGGCGATCTTTCCCACCTCACGTTGAGTTGAGGTGCACTCCATCTATGACACGCTAACACTTTGTAATTTACGTTCCAACACGACGTGTACTAATTTATTACCGTTACCGGTACAACTACTAGTAAAAGTCAAGTCAAGACTATGGTCGATAAAACAACGAAGAGAGACCGCAGTCGTCGTCGCGTTAATTCTTCTTTTTTGTTCTGCCGAAACGGAACAACGAAAACCTCTTCTTTTGGTGCGACTCGGTCGACACGCTCTCGCTTTCCTCGCCGACGTTTCGCGCCTCGAGGAGGGTGACGATTTCTCGGAAGCGCGGTCGCGTTTCCGGATCCGTCTTCCAGCAGCGCTTTAAGAGGTCAGCAAAAAGAGGATCACATTTCTGCGGCACCAGAGGCCGTGCGCCTCGCTGTACCACAGCGACGGCGGCTTGAACGGGATTCAAGTCGTCGAATGGTGTCTGTCCCCGGGTGATTATTTCCCACAACGTAATCGCAAAAGAGTACACGTCGATCATCGCGTTGTACTTCAAGTGGGCGATGACTTCCGGAGCCATCCATCGATAACTACCAGTCTCCACCGTGTAAGCGCTGGATCCATCGCCAGTAAACTCACGAGCGAGACTGAGGTTTGAAATTTTCGCCTCGAGCCTATTCGTGATCAAGATGTTTGCAGTCTTCAAATCTCGATGCATGATGGACTTTTCTTCGTGCAGATAGCGCATACCGCGAGCTATGCCCAAAAGTATCGTTCGCACGTCCTGCTTAGACATCACACCACCATGCTGTAATACTTTTTGAAGCGAACCCTCCGTGGCCAATTGCGTCACGAGGCAAAGGTGCTTACCGTCGACGATTGACCCAATGTACCCGATAATGTTGGGATGCTCGAGTTGCCTGAGTATTTTTACTTCCTGGAAAAAATCCAACTCCACGTTCGCTCGCGTTTCCCGATTCACCGTCAAGTATTTTAATACGACCGGTGTGTTTAAGTTCCGACCTTCTGAAGTCGTGGAGGGATAGATTCCTTCGTAGAGCGTTCCGAACGCGCCGTGCTGGAGCACGTGCCCAATTTGAATTTTCTGCTCATCGATGTCGCTCTTCACGCTCGTTTCATCGTCGAGCGGATTGCTTTCAGGCGACGTGTCTGTCGTCGCCGTGTTGTTGAACGAGTCATTCAGCGATATCTCTGAATCAGTTCCTGAGGGTGACTTCTCGGACGCCTTGGACGCCTTGGACGGCTGCGACGAGGGTCCAACGCTACTTCTTGAACGATTCTGTCGCGGACGTTTCGTTCCGACGATATCGGAGAGAAACCGTCTTCGCGCCGACGTCGACGGGGCGCCGTCCTGCGATTCCGTTTTGCCAGCCTCCCTTTCGCTCAGCGCGCGCAAGTCGAGCGCCAACTGCGTCTCGACGACATCCTCCAACTCCTTTTCGTTGTCGCCGACCCAACCGTCCACGGTGAATATGTACAACGACATTCCGTCTAATCCTTCGCACGACTTCATGTTGACCACGTTTAGTCCACACGTGCTTGCCGTGGATATCGTTCGCACGGTGGCGTCCCTCGACGTTCGACACGCGAACACCAACCGATACTTTACCTCGCTTGGACTCTCGAGATTACTCGATCGCACCGCCTCGGTCAACTCTCGAACCTCGCGCACGATCTCTTCGTCCTTTTCCCTCCCCTCCGCGTCCTCTTCCTCCGGTATTCCGCTCTCAAACCCTCCCGCTCTCTCTCGTCGCCTCGCCAGTCGCGCGCTGCAACCCATCGACCTCGGGTCCCTCGCCATCGCGATCTCCGCTCGAACCAACGCCACGCTCACGTCGTCCACCTCATCCACTCCACTCCACGTCATCTTCGGAAACATCTCGCGCAATTGCGTCCCCATGCCTCCCACCGACCGCACTCTCGCCGCATGTTCGAACGCCACCGTCCCCGCCAGCGTCCCCGCCTCCTCCCTCGCCGTGTCCTCCCCTCTCGGCGTCGCTCGCCCGCTCTCGCACCGCTCGCTCTCGCTCTCGCACCGTTCGTATCGGTGGTCTCCTCCGTTCGACACGTCCGTTCGCACCATTTCTCGACGACGACGACGACGACGGACCCAACCGCTCGGTGTCGCGCCTCCACCGCCCGAGCGCGCGCACGACTTCGCCCAGTGCGCGCGTGAATGAATTCGAACGCCCGACCTCTCGCCGCCCGACCTCTCAACGGTAAAAACGTTCCTCCACCGACGCGCCCGACCCGATCCGCGACGCGACGCGACGCGACGCGCGCCGATCGATCGCGACGACGGTCGTCAGCGCAGGTTTCTCCGCGCGCCGACGCTTCGCGCACGTTCGCACGCGGGTGTCCCGCCCAACACTACTGGTACCTGGATCGGACGCGTGGACTATGGATAAACAGTGAGGCACGATTTTTATTTTAAGCGACACGCCGGGTGACGGTTTTAGCGGTATCACCGCCTACTGTAGCGAAGTGTCGTTTCGCGCCAAACGTCGCGAAGACGGGGGGGGTGCCGGAGACGGGGTGGTATAGATCGAAAGAGATGGGTTTGTGTATGGGTTCTCGTACCGTAATGTATGGTTTATTATAGTAACTGTATGGTCTCGTCTCGTCACTCTCTCTCGCGCGCGGTCGAGGACGACCGACGGCGGGGCGACAGACGACGACGACGACGACGACGACGGACGGACGGCGATGACGACGACGACGACGACGGCGGCGGCGGCGGCGGTGACGCGCGCGTCGACCGCGCGTGGGTCGAGCGCGGGCGCGCGGACGGCGGCGACGCGACGCGCACGTGGATGGCGGACGGCGGCGCGCGCGAGCGCGAGCGGGGAGGCCAAGTTTCGAGTGCGGTGCGTGCGAACGAGGCGAGAGGGGGGCGGGGTCGGGGAGGTCGACGCGCGTGGAAGGGTACAGCGGCGGGCGCGCGCGGGGGTGGAGTCGGCTCGAGGCGTGGGAAGGGGTCGATTGATGCACGATGATGATGATGTTTTAGCTTTGAAATTCTTTCGAGCGGAGACGAACGAACGAGGGCGCCGTGAGGCGTGCGTCTCGATCGACGTCGAGAGACGCGAACGGATGGATGACTGACTGACGCTCGACGCGTTGGCGACGCGTTCGCAGGGAGGATGAGGGATCGTACGGACGAGACGCCCGCGTGGGCATTTTGGGCGGCGGACAGCTCGGACGCATGCTCGCCATCGCGGGGGCGCCCATGGGGGTGCGATTGAAGGCTTTGGATCCCACGGAGAACGCACCGGCGTCGATTACAGCGACGCAGGTGGTCGGAAGTTTTCGGGACGAGGCGGCGGTGAAGGCGTTCGCGGAGACGTGCGACGTGGTGACGGTGGAGATTGAGCACATCGACGTCGAGGCGTTGAGACAATTGGCGGCGGCTGGCGTCGACGTGCAACCGACGCCGGAGACGTTGGCGACGATTCAAGATAAATACGCGCAAAAGGTGCACTTCACGAAGGCGGGCGTTCCTCTCGGGCCGTACGCGGATTGTCCAGACGCCGAAGCGCTCGAGCGCGCGGCGAGCGAGTTTGGGTTTCCGCTCATGCTCAAGTCGAAGCGTTTGGCGTACGACGGTCGCGGTAACGCCGTGGCGAAGACGGCGGCCGATCTGAACGATGCGGTGTCCAAGTTGGGCGGGTTCGAACAGGGTTTGTACTGCGAAAAATGGGTTCCGTTTGAAAAGGAGTTGGCCGTGATGGTGGTTCGCGCGAGAGACGGCGAGACGCGCGCGTACCCCGTCGTCGAGACTGTGCACGAGAATAACATTTGCGACACGACGACGACGCCGGCACCGGTGCCTAATAAGGTGGCCGAGGCGGTTCAAGAGGCTGCGAAGCGAGCGGTCGCGTCCTTCACCGGTGCGGGCATCTTTGGTGTCGAACTCTTCCTGTTGAAGGATGGTTCCATTCTTCTCAACGAATGCGCGCCGAGACCGCACAACAGCGGTCACTACACCATCGAGGGCTGCGCTTGCTCGCAATACGAGAACCACTTGCGCGCCATCCTCGGTTGGCCGCTCGGTGACACGTCGCTCAAGGTTGGCGGCGCGGTGATGAAGAACATTTTGGGCGACGGCGAAGGCGACGAAGCCATGGGTCGAGCGCATCGACTCATGGGCGCCGCGTTGGCGACCCCCGGTGCGAGCATTCACTGGTACGAAAAGCCCGATATGAAGCTCGCGAGAAAGATGGGTCACCTCACCGTCGTTGGATCGAGCGCAGCCGTGGCGACGGAGCGTTTGGAGACCATTTTGCGCGCCGCCAACGGCGACTCGACGCCTGCCAAAAAGGCGCCGCAAGTCGGCATCATCATGGGTTCCGACAGCGATTTACCCACGATGAGCGCCGCCGCGGAAGTGCTCGAGTCTTTCGGCATCGGGTGCGAAGTCACCGTCATTTCCGCCCATAGAACGCCCGAGCGCATGAACGAGTACGCCAGAAGCGCGCACACGCGAGGCTTGCGCGCCATCATCGCCGGCGCCGGCGGCGCCGCGCACTTGCCCGGCATGGTGGCCGCCATGACCCCGCTTCCGGTGATAGGGGTTCCCGTTCCATTAAAGTATCTCGATGGCATGGACTCCCTCCTTTCCATCGTCCAAATGCCCAAGGGCGTTCCGGTGGCCACCGTGGCCATCGGCAACAGCGCCAACGCCGGTCTCATCGCCGCGCGAATCGTCTCGGCGTACGAGCCCGACGTGTGCTCAAAGATGTTGGCCTACCAAGACGACATGGAGAACGTCGTCTTGAACAAGGCGAGCAAACTCGAGGAGCTCGGTTACAGCGCGTATCTCGATCAAATGTAGAGCGTCGCGGCGTTGAAATGAATTTACTTCCTAGCGGTCCTAATCCCGACATCCTCTTAGCGCGCCGCACGCCCGTCTCGACGCGCAAGACCGCGCATAACGCGTGCAACGCTCACCATACGTCTCTCTCGCGCGACGCACGACGTCGCACGCGCTCTCTCCGCGCATCTAACGGTGATGGAAACGTTCGCCGCGTCGAGTGGCGGCGGCTTTTCAGCCGCGCGCGCGTCGAGCGCCGCCGGCGTCTCGATGCGCGGCTCGTCTCGATGCGCGCCGGCGATGCGCGCGTACGCGCACACGCGTGCCTCAACGCGCGCGTTTGACGGGGAAGGACGCGTCCCTCGCGCGCTATCGGCGCGAATCGTCTCCTCGCCTCGGCGACGGGTCGCGGCGCTGTCGGCGGTCGGACGTTTCGTGCGCGCGATGAGCGGTCAAGACGACGGAGACGTCGACGGGTTGATCGATATGCACGATATCGATGGCAACGACGAGGACGGGTCCGGTGGAGACGCGGCGTCGGCGTGCGTGCGCGTGGACGCCGACGTCGACGCGCTCTTGGCGAGCGTGCGGACGACGACGGCGTGGGGGGGCGAGTGGGCCGAGTTTGTCGTATTTCTCGTGCGTTTACAGAGTTTGGGATACACGGGCTCGAGCATCAACGGTTACGACTCGAGCGCGGCGAGTTCGATGGATTCGAAGACGCCGGAATGGGCGAGAGGCGTGAGCGGCGGCACGGCGGCGGCGAGCCCGAGCGAGTACGAAGAGGAGGAAGATTTAACGCCGACGGATGGAGGAGAGATAAAGCGCTTAGCCTTATCGTTCACGCGAGATCGACCGGACTTGTTCGCTCGATTACCGGACTCGCTCGTGTATCAATTGATCGATTGGCCGCTACCGAGAAGGATGAATAACCGAAAGCTCAACGCGGGCTTGCAGCGCCTACGAGCGTCCATGGGTATGGATGTCTCACATTTGAGGGGCAAGTGTTCGGCGTGCGACAAGCTTCAAGACAGGCAAGCTAATCCAGCATTGCAGCTCTCGGATTTGATGCGCGTTCTGTTGGCTCTGAATGAAATCGAAGACGCGAGCGAGTTTGTCGACTTGCCACCGAAGGAGGCGGCGACGGAGTGCATTCGACGCTTATTGCGCATGGCGGATTCGGAGAAACCCGCGCCGGAAAACATGCCGATCGACACGTCGACGGTTTCAATCAAGCCCGCGTCCGAACGCCGATCGAACAGGGATGATCGCCGAACGTCCTCTCGAGGCGAATTCGGTAGCCGGTTTAACGACGACCGGCGCTTCGACGATCGTTACGGCGAGAGGGGGGGACGCGGTCGAGATCGCGACCGAAGTCGTGAGCGAGGATTCAGGGACGATCGTCGTCGTTTTGACGATAGGTACGACGATCGACCGCCGAGATTCGATGGGAGAGAGCGCGGACGACGTGAGTTTGAAGAATTTGGAAGTCGTTTCAACGATCGAGGCGGAGGCCGAGGCGGAGGCCGAGGCAGCGGCCAAGGCGGCGGCCGAGGTGGCGGCCGAGACGGGGGCCGAGGCTCGTTCCGTCGAAACGACAGGAACGATCGATTCGATAATCGTTTCGACGACCGACCGCCGAGATTCGAGAGAAGAGACCGCGGCCGAGACGGATTTGAAGACTTTGGAAGTCGTTTCGACAACAGAGGCGGCGGCCGCTCGTTCCGCCGAAACAACAGAGACGATCGTCCACCGTCCCGTCGCCCGGACGATCGTTTCGACCGTCGAAGAGAGCATCCGTCGTACGATAACGAAGGTTTTCGTCCACGACCGAACCGATCTTTCGACGACAGACGACCTTTGGATTCTGGAAGACGCTTTGACGACCGTCGCCCGAGCGAGCGACGAGACAGAGACAGAGACAGAGACCGCGGCTGGTCCGGAGATCGACGCTCCGACGACGTCCAAGTGTGGCGCCCGGACGATGACGATCGTCGAAACCGCAACGACGATTGGTGAGCGCGACAGAGCTGTTGTAATGTAGTGGAATCAAACATTCGCATTCGCACACGTCTCGCGACTCTTCCTCGCCGCCGCCGCTCCCAGCTCCCACAATCCGAGCCGCGCGCGCGTCTCTCGACGCACCGCTCGCTCGCGAGACATGCACCTCGCGCGCGCCTCGCTCGTTCCACACCGTCTATCGATCGCGCGTCGTCCTCGAACGGATCGCGAGGCGCTTCGACGAAGATGCGATTCGTCTTCACCGATGACGTCAGGCCGAAGAACCGACGTCTCACCGCGCGCGCTCGAGGCCTCCACCTCGTACGTCCCGTCCCCGATGGACGTCGACGCGCTTCAAAATCAACTCATCGTCCTCTCCGCCATCGGCGCGACGACGGCGTACTGGTGGTTCGTGCTCGTCCCGAACGCGCGCGTGTCGCTGGCCAAGAACAAGAAGACGGGCGCGCTCCGAACGTACCTCGAAGAGCTGAAAACCGACGACTCGCGACCGATCGAGCGATGGTTCTTTGAGAAATGGTTGCGTAAAATCGATCCGGAGACGCGGTATCTCCTCAGAGACGACGATGTCGACGAGACGGTGGAGGGCGCGTCGACGTCGCCCTCCGCCGCGGCGGCGTCCCCGGCGCGAGACGCCGACGCGCCGAGGCGCGAACCATCGCTCGAAGAGATCTTACGCGCCGCCAAGAAGACACCTAAATTTTGGTCTCTCGATAATCCCGTCCTCGTCGGCACCGGTCTGAGCATCCGTCGCCGCGCTGTTCTCTTCGCCGCCCTCGTAGACTTTTGTACTAGTAGAGCAGCGCCAGCCGCCCGCACGAAGCGAGTCCCGACCGCACTCGTCGACGCCGATCACCGACTCGACGCGAGGTTCGACGGACACGAGGTTCGAGGCGCGCGCGCACTCGGTGATTCGTTCGCGCGTCGTCATGTCCGCGCGCGCCGTCTCGCGGGCGAACGTCGCCGCCGCTCGCGCGCTGCCCTCACGGCGGCGGCGGGACGTCGGCCCCGCGCGTCGCGTCGTCGCGCGCGCGTCGGCGTCGGCGGAGGAGATGAAGATACTCAAGGAAGCGACGACGAGATTGCGCGAGTGCGCCAAGCGCGGAGCGGCGGCGACGGCGGTGGATGTGCTCGTGGGATTGGGAAGGGATGGGGTGACTCCGGACGCGTTCGCAACCACGGCGTGCATCTCGGCGTGCGTCAACGGGAAGAACATGGAGCTGGCGCAAAAGGTGTACGATGAGATATTTGAAAAAGGTGTGTGCGATCCGGACGAGGTGGCGGTGGCGGAACTGGCGAAGGGGTACCTGAACGCGGACCCGCCAGGGTGGGGACGCGCCATGCAGTTGGTGAACGGCGCCAAGGACAAGTACGCCATCACGTTGACGAGCGTGACGTATAACGTGCTGCTTCAGTGTTGCAGTGCGACGAATGATTTAATGCGGGCGGAGGAGATCGTCGATCGGATGGTCGACGAGGAGGTAATCGCGGACATGTTTACCTTGAAGGCGGTGGAGAAAAGACGCTCCATTCGAGCGTACGTGAAAAAACAACTGCTTTTGTAGTACATCATAGGCTGGCTGGAATTTTTAAAAATCATCAATCGTGTACTGTACACATTTCAACATTTCGGCTAAGAAGAGTCAATCATCGCAGCTTGTTCCCGCTTCCTTGGAAGGCTTGGAAGCTGGATTTACCCGCGTCGTCTTTTCCCTTGGATTCTTCCTTGTCCTTCACCGCCGCAGCCTTTTCCTTCTTTCGTGCGATGGCTGCAGCGCGCGCGCCGCCGAAAACAACCTTACCGCTCCGTTTTCTATCGATGTCGGCGTCTGGATCCGGTTTCTCCGGTTCTTTACTAGTCTCCCCGCCGAGAACGCCGCCTTGGCGAAGCTGTTGCCATTCCTTGGTGACGCGCAACGACGTCGTCGGAATTTCCACCTCTTTCGGTGCAACTTCCGAGATTTTCTTCCCGTCTAATCGGTTGCCACTACCGGCGAACGCCAAGAAAGTCTGCGTCGCCGGTTGCGCCGTCTCTTCAGCCTTGGATGACATTCCAGTTTTGTCGTTGGTCGCCGTGTCCTTGTTGCCTTTCGGCGCGTTGATGGCTCCCGAGTTCGTATCCTCAAACTTTGTGTTATCCGGTCCGTAAGGATCCACGTAATCGAGCGGCGGCGCAAAATCGACCTCGCAATCCGTGTCCACGACGCCGATGGCGTCGCCCGGTTTCGCCTCGACAACATCGATGAAATACTTTTTGTTGTTGTAATGAATGACGAAAGTATCACCGACCGTCAAGCACGTGTACTGACGAAGCGTCGTCTCCAAAACCGCCTTCGGATTGGAAATATCCAAGAAATCCTTCGTCTGCGGCTGTAACTTCACATATGTGCCCTTCGGCAACGTCGTGTAAGAAAATTTCACGATGTCCCCCTCGCCCAAGAGTAAATTTTGCATCATCCAATACGGCAGATACACCACGCCCTCGTCCGCGACGAATTCTAACACCCCACAGTGCGTGCTCTTTCGCTCCTTGGCGTTCGTTACCTCGAACAACATCGGATAATCATCAATCTGCATGCGCGTCAACCGCTCGAGCGCGCTCGGAGGCAAAATCACTTTATCCCCCAACTCCAACTGCGGTCGATCGATAAAGCTCACCGGATACGCGCGATACGACGCGGTGAATCTCCCACCGCCGCCAAACCTCGAAAACATCGCGCGCGCCCCCGCCTCGTCGCTCGGTCGTCGTCAACGTCCGCCCGCGCCCGAACGAAAGAAATCTCACAAAACCCACGCGTCGCGCGCGTTCGCGCCTCTCACCTCGCCCGCGTCTCTCCGCCGCGACGCGCCGCGACGTCCCGCGTCACCGCACTTTCTCCTCTCTCTCGCGCGCACACGGACACTGCACGAGACGCGCGACAAGATCTGACGTCCCGAGGGAAGATTTTCGATTTCCCACCCGTCTCGAATTTCACATCGATTCTCGTCACTCGGCGACGTCCTTCGTCGCGCGCGCGCGTCCGTCGACGCCGACGAACGAGCGCACGACGAGAATCGATGCCACCGCGTCGATCGAAGCGCGCGAGAGAGGACGAGGCGGATGAAAACGATGAAGACGGCGCGCGGGCGCGGAGGCAGGAGCGAGTGCGCGCGTGGGCGGCGGCGAACGAGCTCGACGGTTCGGGGGGGAAAGCGAAGACGACGACGAGGACGGGGAGAGGAAAGTCCCCGTCCACCGCGTCCGCGTCGGCGGCGTTCGCGATAGGCGGGACGAGCGCGATGAAACGACCGGGAGTGGTTCGAGGGATGTTTGACGAGGACGCCGACGACGAGGACGACGAGCGGGCGCCGAGGAAACCGCCGCCGATTTTCGATGACGATGAGGACGAAGAAGAGATAAAAGGTAGGAATACGAAGAAGGCGAAGACGGCGACGTCGCCGGTGAGACGTCGAGGACGGAACGCGTCTAGGAGTAGAGAAGAGACGACGGACGAGGAGGAGGACCCGTTGGACGCTTTCATGGCGAAAAATGACACCGCGATGGACGAGGAGATCGCCAAGACGAAGCAGCGAGAGGAGCGCGAGAAGGCGGAGAAAGAAGTCGCCAAGGCGGAGAAAGAGAGCGGCGCGGAGGTGACGCCGATGGAGGTGACGGAGGAGGAGGCTCTGATGAACATGTTCGCCGCTGCGGGCAAGGCGGCGGCGAGAAACGGGTCGGGAGGCGCGGCAGCGGGAGGCACGTCGACGTCGAACAGACCGATCATGTTGGGCGCGAAAAAATCCGTCGTGGAGTTGCGCCCCGTCGTGCCGACGGTCGCGAGCAAGTACGTACCGGTGAAGAAGGTGAGAAAGGCGTCAAAGAAGACGCAAGCCATGAACGACGTCTTCGACGACAGCGACGGCGAATCGGAATCCGACGATGAAGATGCGAAGAAGGGCGTTGATAAGACTGAAGACGGTGGTAAAGAGGGCGGCGCAGATGAGGAAATCGATGACGATGACGACGAGGCGTGGGTGAGAAGGCAGACGGCCAGACTGAGCAAAACCGAGCGACTCGGAACCGTCAATCACGACGAAATCGATTATCAACCGGTGAAAAAGAATTTCTACATCGAGGCGAGAGAGATTGCGTCCATGACAAAGGCTGAGACTCGTGCGTTGCGCATGGATCTCGATGGGATCAAGTGTCGCGGTAAAAATGTCCCCAAGCCCATCAAGTCGTGGGCGCAAGCCGGATTGAACAATCGCGTGCACGAGTTGATTCGGCGGTCGGGATTCGAGAAACCGATGCCCATTCAGGCGCAGGCACTTCCGGTGATCATGTCTGGACGCGATTGCATCGGCGTCGCGAAGACTGGCAGTGGGAAAACGTTGGCGTACATTTTACCGATGTTACGTCACATCAACGCTCAGGATCCGCTCGCCCCTGGCGACGGTCCCATCGGGATGATCATGGGACCCACGAGAGAGTTGGTGACGCAAATCGGTAAGGATTGCAAGCGCTTTGCGAAACCGTTGGGGTTTGCCGCGGTCTCCGTGTACGGAGGCTCGGGAATCGCGGGACAAATCACAGAATTGAAACGAGGCGTGGAGATTGTCGCGTGCACGCCTGGACGCATGATCGACCTGCTCACGACTGGCTCTGGGAAGATCACTAATCTGCGTCGAGTGACGTACATGGTGCTCGACGAAGCGGATCGCATGTTTGACATGGGTTTCGAGCCACAAATCACGCGCATTTTGTCGAATCTGCGTCCCGATCGTCAAACCGTGATGTTTAGTGCGACGTTTCCGCACACCATGGAGGCGCTCGCCCGCGCGGCGCTCGATAACCCGGTTGAGATTCAAATCGGTGGTAAATCCGTCGTCAATTCTGACATCGAGCAGTTGGTCGAGGTGAGACCCGAGGAAGATAGGTTTCTTCGAGTCTTGGAGCTTCTCGGAGAGTGGTACGAGCGCGGAAAGATTATCATCTTCGTGGCGAGTCAAGACAAGGCGGATTCTACTTTTAAAGAACTCTTGAAGAGCGGGTATCCGTGTCTCAGTCTACACGGCGGTAAGGAACAGAGCGATCGTCACAGCACCATTTCCGATTTCAAATCCGACGTGTGCAACATCCTCGTCGCCACGTCGGTCGCCGCGCGAGGTCTCGACGTGAAGGATTTGAGGCTCGTCATCAACTACGACACGCCCAACCACTTAGAAGATTACGTCCACCGCGTCGGAAGAACCGGTCGAGCGGGACAAAAAGGCACGGCGGTTACATTCATCTCCGAAGACGAAGAAAAGTTCGCGCCCGATCTGGTCAAGGCGCTCAAAGAATCCAAGCAGAACGTTCCCAGCGACGTGCAACGAATGGCTGACGAATTCAATCGCAAGCGCAAGGATGGGTTGGTCGGAGCCGCGGGCTCTGGTTTCGGTGGTTCTGGCTTCAAGTTTAACCAAGAAGAACAAGACACGCTGCGCAGACAAAAGCGAGAGGCGGCCAGAGCCGCGGGATTGGCGGTGGACGACGGAGAGAGCGACAGCGAGGAGGAGCCCGTCTTTGGCGGCAAGGCGGAGGACGACGACGGACCGATTTACGCCTCGGTCGGCCCGTCCGGTCAGGCTGCGGCGCAAGCCGCGGCCGCGGCCGCCGCGCAATCCGCACCACCGCCTCAACCGGGCGCGCAACCGTTGAACGCGGCGGCGCCCGGACAATCCGGCTTGACCCCTGCGCAAATCGCGCAAGCCGCCGCGCAATCCGTCTTTGCCAAGTTGAAACAGTCGGCGCCGGGGCCGCCTCGCACGGCGGCGCAACTCGCCGCCGCGCGCGCCGTCATCGGACAAACCTCAGCGTCATCATCCATGACGCCCGGTACTCAAAACGCCATCGCCATCGCCCAGAGTTATGCCCTCGCGCACGGCGCGTCCGCCGGCGCCGCCAAAGCCGCCGCGCTCGCCGCCGCCCTCACCGCGCAGCACGCGCGTCCCGGCTCGAAATCCAAACCCACCCAATCTGGTTCACACTTCGAGACCGAATTAGAGATAAACGATTTCCCTCAATTCGCCCGATACAAGGTGACGCAAAAGGACACCCTGGCGCAAATCATGGACCACACCGGCGCCGCCGTCACCGCCAAGGGACAGTACGCTCCTCCGGGACGTCCGCTCGCCCCCGGCGACCGCAAGCTCTACCTTCTCATCGAGGGTCCCACCGAGCGCGTCGTCAAGGAGGGGAAGAGTTACGTGAAAAACATCATCGAGGGCATCATCGCCAAGCAGGCGTTGCCCGGCGCCGCCGGTCAACCGCAGGGTAGATACAGAGTCTAACGACGAAGAGGCCACCGACATGCACACCCTTAGACTTCAACTTTATGATGAAAGCCTTACGATTGAATAATAGATGTAAAGCTTTATGCCTCTGTCATCTTAGTAATGTTAGTCACCGTCGACGAAATAAAAAATTCCTTCCCCCACGTTATAACCGTCCGTCCCGAGCGCACGTTCCGACACACCGCGTCGCCCGCGCGACGATGCGACGCGTCGTCCGCGCGTTCATCGCGCTATGCGCGCTCGCGTCTCTCGCACCGCGCGCGCGCGCCGCCGTGAACATCTCGGACGTCTCCGTCGCGCCGGCGCCCTCGCTCGACGTCCGCGGGCTCACGCTGGATGTCTTCACGTACGCCGCGCCGCCGACGCGCGTACCGGATATTCGAGGGGGGACGCCCGCGCACACGACGACGCGTGACAGCGTCTCCGTCGGTGCGCTGCCGCTCGCGAGCGGGAGCGTGAACGCGAACGCGTTGGCGCGGTTTCGAGGACGCATTCGGCCCAACGTCACGGGGACGACGCTCTTCGCGCTCGACGTGAACGCCGGCGGATCGCT
>Ga0255759_10002957_pt1 | contig 15025 bp, 10 predicted proteins | sample 101ome_20_FD_179959 | JGI IMG/M metagenome (GOLD analysis project Ga0255759, IMG submission 179959) | Coastal salt marsh microbial communities from the Groves Creek Marsh, Skidaway Island, Georgia - 101404AT metaG (version 2) | ecosystem: Environmental > Aquatic > Marine > Intertidal zone >...
GTCAAATTTTGTATTTGCTCCATCTGTTACAATAACAGTATTAGCAACTACTAGTCCTTTGCGAACTATGAATTCTTTATCTGCCAAACTTCATTCTCCGTTCGGTTATATGTTTCTTTTATTTATATCAGTATTGCAACCGAAAATTATACCTTTATTAATGTTCTTGAAATTTTTAATTGTGTATCAGATTGGGTTGGTGTAACAGTTAATCTTGAATGTGTACTATTAGCATTTGCAGAAAATGTACCAAGCATACTATTAGAATAGATTACACCATATTCTGTTACATAAGAATCACCTGTATCATGTAATAAAATTAATTTTGAAACTTGATATCCATTAGCTGCATTATCTTTAATAGAAACTACATATTCAGCTGCTTGATATGTAGTTAAATCAAAATTATCTACAATCTGTTCACTTGTACCGGTTGTTTGAACATTTATTGAAGAAAATACTGATTCATTAATACTCAATTCTGTATCAGTAATTGCTACATTAGAAGTAATAGTAAGGACTGCTGATGAATCAACATTACCACCACGTAATGCAGTGTTTGCAGATAATGTGGTGACAGAGAATATGCCATCAACATAAACATTGCCGGTTGTCAAACCTTGTGTCGTGTTTGCAGTAACAGCAGAGTTACTAACAAGATTTGCAACCTCATTGACTTTATCAACCAGAGCTTCAAAGTTCTGTGTGTTGATGTCAATCAGTGTAACGGATACAGTCATTTCGCCATCGCCTTAATTATTTCTTTTAGTTGTTCAAGCTCTTGCTTCATAGTATCGACGTCATTCGTTACAGCTTGCATCTCCTGCTTGTGCTTACGTCTTTCAAGGATAAGCTGATAATCACTGTCATTCTTATTGATAATGATACCATTTGCTCTATAAAATCCAGGTGCATTCTTGATCGGTGTCTCGTCCATAACATTCACATTATTATTTATATTATCATAAAGAAAGTTGGTTGTCAACTAAACTTTTCTATTGACAACCTTTTATTTTAGTGTATAATAGGTCTTGACCTTATGAAATACTATGCACTTTACTTCGATAAATGAACTCGTATTCCATTGCCAATTGGTTTCACGCTACCCATTTTATTACCAATCTTCCTATATGCTTCTCGCTGTCTGTCGGTTGTTCCGTACATATCAATGTGATTTGTTTCGTCGTGGCTATTCAAATGATTCTGGATTGATCTTCGAACCTTCATTATAGCAGGAACTGATTTATGTTTTGGCAAACTACCTACATCAGTGGTTCCTTCTGGTTTGTCTGGAGTATGAATCGAGAAATGCGTAGCTACCCCATTGTTTTTATCTCGATCAAACGTCACCATTAAATGATGACCGTCACCAAGATCATGGTTGTGGACAGAAAACCCATCGCCCAAATCATGCACATTCATTTCTGCAATAAAATCGATAAATCTTAGCATCTGTGTTACCTTATGAAATACTATGCACTAACACCTGTTCCTGATAAGTCATCAACACGTGGTATCCTATGTGGACTATCTGACAGGAACACAATCTTGATTGCCATTGATTCATAACCATCAAACTTACCTTGATTGCTATTGTAATAACGAACAACATTATCATTTTGCTTGTTATTGAATGCTTGCATTGGATATGTTATCTTCTCAATGCTCATACCTTCTGCAAGAATAGACGTATTGGTTGTGCTAGTATCTATCTCAATCGTATTTGCATCTGTGACAGAAGAAACAGAAACCACCATATGATTCTCAGGGAACAATGGCTGATATAGATAAACCAAATCACCAGAAGCTAGGTCAGTGACAAAGTCAGTTCCAACACCATCGACTGTTGTTGAACCAGATGTTAATGTAACTGTTCCATCAAGAACTGTTCTATCCTGTGGCACTTGATAGAAACCATACTCAAGTTGAACATAATCAAGAGGGTTGGCAGAAGATGATACAAGACCATTGCCATCCTTAAGCTCAAGTTCTGTCCAGTTCTTATCATCAAATGCTTCTGGATCTTCATTTTTGAAGATACGAGCATAAACTTTCAGATCAGTATTTGCTGGCTTATATGCAGTCAGGAATACACGAATGTCTTCTGCTGTTCTTTTGAAGTCAACCGTCTTTGTGAGACCTTTTGCATATGCATTACCAAAGTCAGAATGTTCACCTGTTGCATCATTGTTGATAATATACTTACCAAACTGCACAGATGGCCGTCCTTGACGAACTGTTGCAAAATCACTATCTGCCGTGACATCTGTAATCAACTTGATGGACTCTGTTGAGCTTGTTGCAACATTACCGATTTTATCGTTTGGTGAGCCATCTTCAAAAACAGTCACAAACTCATTTGACTTTGACATAACAGCTGGTGTTTCTTCAAGGAACTCAGCAACGTTCAAGTCATACATGACAATATCAAGCTGGTTATTTGAAACCCCATCATTCACAAAGAATGCTTCACCAGAAAGCGTCGTGGCATCATCTTTTTTGATGTAGTTTGTTTCTAGTTTCAGTGCATAACCAACACCAGGTGGAACATCGATGTTATGATATGGAATAAACTCACCAAGGTCAAGATTACGAACTTCACAGTCAACAAATGATGAGTTACCATATTCAGTCTTAATAACGGCACCAGTGAAGTATGAGAATGTTGCACTTGATCCAGCAGATGTGTTCGATGTCGTGTTTGTGGTTTGTGTAGAGTTTGCCACAACTGCTTCAATGGCATTTGTATTAACAAAACCACAACCTGTGTTTGAGAAGTAAACTGCAGTGATTGCGCCTGAGCCATCTGTTACGATATTTGCTGTGGCAACATAACCACCAGTAACTTTATCAGCTACATTCTCGAACCCTTTGATATGCAGAACATCTGAGTTTGAGTATCCAGAACCACCACCTGTGATTGCCACCGAGGTAATCTGGTTGTTAGTGAAGCGAACAGTTGAGTTGGCAGCAGAGTTACCAATCATGACAAATGCACTATCAACACCAAATGGAGATGATCGGTCAAACGATGATACACGACCGGTCGGTGTGATCATGAACTTCGCATCGGTGTTTGAGAAACTTATTGGCTCATTAAGTTCAATGACTGTGTTTGACTGAATAGCAGTAACGGTTCTGATATTTGTTGTTGTGCCATCTGTGATAACCAGACGATTGAAAGGATTTGTTGCAGAAAAGATACTTGACCACTGAAATGTATCACCGCTTGGAAGCTGTGAGTTTGCTGTCACAATATTATTGCCAGATTCTGTGGTCAAGGCAAGATATGTTCCGCCATTCTGATATCCACCTGGATGAAATACTGTGTTCTGGTATGCCATCATGCCACCGACATAAGCAGACTTTGTTGAACGGTTCTCATTGAATGAGATATATTCATATGAGCCAAAGTTGATATTGAAGTTTGTGCCCGATGAGCTAGCAACAATGTTTGCTGCTGGCCTGGTACGAATAATATCATCGCTATCAATAGAACCATTGGCACCAACAGGAACACCTACATGTGCATAACGAGCAATCTTGACGCTAAACTTCAGTGAAGTATCTTGACGTGGTCTCCAGTTCTTTAGGTATTCATCAAGGTTTGTATTATCATCTGCAGCAAAGATGTTATTGAAGTCATAGAAGCGACCAATAAACTTATCAGAAGGACCAGGAGAAACATTTGTTGAGCCTGTTAGGATTTCTCCTTGTACTGATGTCCATAGTTCAAACTGACTCAGCAAATCAAACTCAAACACAAAAGAATATTCTTTGTCGGTTTCAATTGTCACAGGTCGTGCAAAACGGAAAGTAGTTGGAACCGTGGCATCAGATGAGGTTAAAACATCATCAAGAGTGACAGAAGCTTCCTGTCCAGTGAAAACGCCTGATTCACGAGTGATCCTTGGTATGCCATACATCGTGTCAGCAATGAATAATGAAACACCAGGAAGTGTGCCAGTCATATTCAGAGTCACATCTGGTTTAAACTTGAAATATAGATCAATGGCACTAATATCACATGTTCTGGCACCATCCACTACAGACGGATCGACGTAAAATACTTGTGCACCATTAAAGCTTTTTGTTATCAATGCCATTGCGTAACCTATTCTATTGGGAAGAGTACCTGAACGGGACCTGCCGTTAAAATTATATTCATTGGTAGTATATATTGTGCCTTTGAAAGACCGTTTGCAGTGGTTACTTCAAAGACAACAGATGTTCGGGTTTGATTCTGTTCACGGCGATCTGTTTGTGCAAGTCGCCCTGTTTGAAATGCCACGGTTGCGGTCTGTGGAAGTTCAAAGTTGCGATCCCGGTTAAAGGGTATTTCCCAAAGTATTTCACACTGCAACGCGCCATTAGAATTAGTGGTCAACGATTCGCCAAAACCTTTACCAATTGTGCGTGTAGCATATCCATGATCAACATCATTTGCTGTAATAGAATATATTGTGTTTGGTAGTAAACCACTGAATGTTACACGATATGCATGATTTTGCGTGCGTGTAACATTCAAAGCTGTTGCATTTAAATCAGCCATTAAATTCTCCTAATATAGCCATTGTCAATAGCGACCCTATGGATCGCCACCGCCATCACCGTCACCGTCACCACCGTCACCGTCACCGACATCCCATGCTATTCTCACACGACCGGGTGTACCAGGAATACCGGGACGGCCAGGAGTACCGGGACGGCCAGGAGCACCAGGAAGACCAGGGGCACCCGGTTCACCCGGAGGTGGTGGTGGGCAACCAACAGTCGAACGATCGATTGGATACTGGACCAGTGTTTTCCAACGATAACTTCCATCGCCCTTATATACACGAATTGTATAATTGCGACCAAGATTTGGATTATGAGTAAAGTTAATTTTACCCATGAAGTTTGCGTAATCGGTTGAGACTGTTGTGTCAATACCAAATACTGTATATTGATCATTGAACCAACCCGAAGCTTCGTCAGAAGTGACAAGCGTCTTTTCTTGTGCTGTCAAAGCCGTTGCGTTTGCTGTTGATGCAAGTAACGTCGAACCTTGATAAACTTCAACCTTGATATTCTTGTCATAGGCATAGAAGAAAACAGTTGCTGCAGAGTTGACAAACTCAACAACACCAGGTGAAACTTCAGCGGCACCACCTGCAAATGTCAGTGTCTGATTATCAACAAAGCTTGATACTGTATTACCAATCTGCTGATTATTGAACTTTGTACGGAATGCAAAAGTATTTGCAATCTGTGTGTTTGGCAAACACTGTGGCTCAACAGCATCTACTGGATCAGATGAGTTGATCTGTTCAACAAGAGTCAAATCGATGTATTCACCTTGTGGGTTTTGACTATCATCAAAGTATGCAACCCAATTCATTTTCGGTGGAATCAAGTCATCTTGTTCAATCATTGCATTGAAACGTGGGTTTGCTGTATCAAGACGCTCATAGTCATTGAAGTCATCAACAAAGAAACCAAACTTAAAGCGGTTAAGATTAGGATCGGCAGTTGAAGGAATAACACGATCTTTGATATCAGATTCAAGAAGTGACAGACCCATGTAATATTCAAGATCACGAACACGCTTTTCAAGCTTATTGATATCAGCCATTGTGTATCCACGAGGCTGTGTGAACTGCGTCGATGTTGTTTCTGATCTTACACGCTCAATAGTTCGGTTAACAAATCGGTTATAGAGATAACGAATGTTTGCAACTTTCGTATTGATGATTTCCTTGAACTGATTTGACTTTGCCAAAGGAGCGTTCGGATATGGTGGCACATAAACATCAACCAACTTCATCGTTCCATCTGGCTGATCGGCAGGAAGTGTGTTATATGTGTTTGATCCAAGCTTACCAGACTTGACAGTGAAAGTTCCAGAGCGATCAAGAAATACACTATCGATACGTGACAAGAAATGTGAGACCGATGCCGACATAATGCTATCAGGCAAAGGAAACTTCTTGTTGTTTGTTGGATCTGCTGTATCACCAAAGCCAATAGTTTCAGCCGGATTGATTGGTGCAAGTGCATGATCAGAGTTTGGCGCTGCTGTGTTTGAAACATATGGACGGAAGTCAAACTGATTGATCAGGTCATATTCAACACCACTATCAGCAACCAATGTCGGGATCTCAAATGAATGAACATTTGAAACAATATTGCTCAGTGGCTGACTATCAACAGCAACACGCTGTTCAGTGTTTGATGAAACATATGAAACGGCGTCAAAGAAACCGCCAGAGCCAGATTCTGTGAAATGGTCAAACTCAACAAGAAAGTAATCACCAGAGCTGATATTCAAGTTGTGTCGTGGTCTCAGATAGAGATATGACAGACCATAGAAGTTTTCATTTTGGTTGTGGTCAATATAAAACTGTTTGAGTACTGCATTTGAAGATGTGGTGACAGTCGAGTTTCCAGAGTGATAAACATTGCGCAAACGGAATGCATCAGGAACACCAAGGCACCATGGACCAGCAACACCACTAACGTTGTTTGATGTGTCAATCTTTACATATCGTGTTCTGTTTGGTGTCTTTGTCTTACGTGATGCATCTGTGCGCTGAATATCAACAGCAAGAGCAGCCGTTTGTGCTGTTGCAAGATCAAATGCAGGAACAGTCAATGTCATGATCTGCTTTGTTCCATCAATAGAACCAGTGAGACCAGAGCGAACACCAAAAGGAATCGCAACATTCTTTGGAAATGTTCTTCGAAGTGTTGCAACAGTATTTGCGTATTCACCAACACGATCAAGCTGAATAGCAGTTGAGTTAACAACCTTTGTTACCTGATGAAGCGATGAACCACCTGTTGAATTTGCAAACACAGAAACAAAGTCACCCGCAACAACTTCACTTGTCAAATCAGCAGATGTTGTTATTGTATTTGCACCAGTTCCATAGTTCACAGTACCAGTCAGGTTGCTTGGTGACACAAGATCAGAGACAAGCGGAGCAACATATAGTTTACGAAGCTCACTGGCTGACATCGCACCTGTAACAGTAAAGAACTCATCAGCAGCTGCTGTGATGTTATAGACCAACGAACCAGTATTTGCAATCGTTGCAGTCTGATCGATTGTGCGATAGATGTAGCTGATTGCATTTGCGTTATGAATAGAATCAACACCAGCATGGAACAACAGCTTTGAGCGTTGGCGATCGCCTAGTTCAGCGATAGCAGTATTTGTTGTTCCTTGGACAACAGTAACAACATCAGCTAAACCGTCATATGTCGAGCCATCATAATGAATACCCTTTGTGCTACTGAAGTTTTTACCTGCGTTCATGTTAATATCAAATAGATATAAACGATATTGCGAGGCAGAAGAACCGATAGATGCATTTTCTGGAATGATGTTTCCAAGTGGAACCATTGAACGAATGCGTGCTTCACCAATCTTTGTGCCAGTTGGTGTCAATGTGCCAGCCTGTACATTTGTGATATCATCAAGATAACCAACCGCGGTGTCATAAAGATCAATGACATCACCCGTTGAGAATTGAAACAGTCCAACCACATTATCAACGACAACATAGTTGCCATAGTTCAATGAGATGTTCTGTGACGTGATCCGTGTTTCTGTTGTGCGTGTGAGATCTATTGTAAAGGTGTCATCTGTCTTGACACGGTAGCCATCAACATATGCAGTGCCTGGATCGATCTTCAAGGAATAAGTATTTGCTTCAACTTCATTGTTAGCAGGAGATGCAGTGCCAACAAGAAACTTATCAATGACATAGTTGCCAGACTCATCTTTGGTTCGTCGAGCCATTTCGTCATTGATTTTATTGTATTGTGTGGTTTTGTTCTGACGGAAAGCGCGACCTTCACTGAACTCAACAAGCGTAAAGAATTCAGGGTCATCGATTGCAGTATTAGCAGCAATAACTTTCAGTTCAGGAATAAGCTTCAGACGATCTGCACCAGGTGCCAACTCGTTTGGTTCACCGGTCGCATTATCAAGAAGCGTTGTGTCGATGTCTGATGTGATGATTTCTTCACGTGTGCCAAAACCAATAGACACGCCATCAGGAACACGATCATACTTTGATACGTTGATACGCTGACTATCAACACGAAGGAAGAAGCCTTTTTGGTATATAACACCTTCGGTCACACCAAAGGCATAACCATCGCCCACTGAAGCAGCAGTGGTTGAAACAACAACCTGTGCCGCAAAATTCTTGGCAGTGATGTCAAGGGCAGAAATACCTGTTGTATTGTCATTTGACTTAACAGAAATAATAGGTGGTGTTGTGTAACCGGCGCCATTGTTGGTATTTGTGATATTGATGATACGTCCTACGGCATTAGTTTCAACAATAGCTTCGGCGCCAGAACCAATCACACGTTCAACTGTTGCAGTGGCAGTTGCTCCAGAATCTGCAAGAGCAGCAGAGTTAGCGATAGCGTATGCCGTTGATGTTACAGTTGAATTAGCTAGATCTTCGTCACGTGGTTTAATAGACCAAATTTCCTGGCCATTATCAGCAAGAGTTGCTGTGTCAATCGCAACGATTTCAACGTTTGCGGTTCCACCGTCATTGATATACTGACCAACGGTGAATGAGCCAGATGTAACATTGACGACAAGAGCAGATGTTGCAATTACCGCATCTGAGTTAGAAAAATTGATACCACCGTTTGTGATGGTGTAGCCACGCACAGATCGCTGATAATCAAATACTTCTAATGTTTCACCAGGAGTAAAAGCAAAAGTATTGCCGTTATCACCCGCATTTATGTATTTGATGTAAAGAGTCTTGAGATCAGGATCACTTGACTCAAAACCATCTTCGGTTTCTTCGATGTAACCCTGAAGTCCAGTGGTGTTAGACTTGATGTTCAGGTTAATAAGATTTCCAGGTATGACAGCAGTCGTGTTATCTGACTGCAGGTCATTCAATTTAACGTAAGGCGCAGGATCATAATAGATGAAGTTACAACCGTCAACAATTGTACCACGGACAAAAATATTATCACCAAACCGCTCAACCTGCTTTTGCAGAATCGACTGTAACTGGTTTAGTTCACGTGTTTGAACACTTACACCGGGCTGAAACAGAACACGGTAGAAATCTTTGTCGGGTGAGTAGTCATCATAGTATGGTGCATTACTCAGTGGTGTTTTCAACGGCATATCTATAGTATCCCTTAAAATTCAAACAGTATCTTCAATGATTCAGACTGATTGTTCGCTCTTGTTACGGCATTGATATTTTCTAGCATCAGAACATCGCCCGAGCCATATAGCAGCTCTGGTGAGTATTTATTAGTCAGAGAAGCAGAGGCCGAAGAAGTATTACCTTCCATGGAACCAGTCGTGTCAAAGACACCGATCTGATTCGTTAGAAAAATTGTTGCAACTCCACCATTAATATCAGCACTATGAATAAATCCATTGGCCGTTGACGTGTTGGCATCAACACCTTGGTATACCAACTCATTCTGAGTAAATGTACCAGATGACATGCTTCCGGTGTATTTATGCATCTGAATGAAAGTATCAAATCCTTTGGTGACATCATTACGAATAACAGTTTCAACAACAGCTTTAGCACCAGTTGTTTTACCAACATACAAATCAGAGATACCAAAGACGCCTGAAACATTGCTGAATGTCATATGAGTCGTATTTGTAGTTCCCTGAACAATAGCATTCGCAGAAGTATTTGCTTTATATATCAGAATGTCTGTACAAGCAAAGGTCCCAATAGAATCTAGTTCAAGAGCAGAATTGCTTGTGATGCTAACAACAGTTGAAAGCATATGTGCTGCGTTATTTGAAGCTTTCAGATATACGTAGTCACCCGGACTAAATTGATTTTCAAAATCAGCAGTATTCGAACTAAGCGTATTTGATGTCGTATTCATTGTGGCATTTACAGCAACACGAACCGGTTTGATTTTATGAACCATTTCGCCATTCTGGAATGTGCCATTTGCACTAGAATAAGTAAATGCAACGTTAGCAAATACAGGATCTTTCAGAATACCAATCTGCTCATATGAGTTAAGAATCGGAATAGTATTGGCTTCTGAGTTAGCAAAGTTGATACCAAAACAGAAATGTTCAGCACCAAGCTCAACCATTGAATTTGCACCATGACCATCAGCCGGTGCATAGATTGGACGAACGTTAGCAGTTGATGATACACCAACAACAGCATTTGCTACGACATTAGCAACATGATACTGATAGTTAGCACCACGATTCAACATCTCAACACGATACACAGAATTTGATGCTGTTGCATTCACCAAAGCACGTGCAACGGCATTTGTTGTCTGTAGACCATCACCAGTAACATCAACTTCTGGATTGATCTCAAACGTCGTTCCATTCTGTGGTGGAGTCGAGAAAGCAGAGTTGACAACAACGAATGTACCGGTAGTATTGCTGAAGTTGTTTGCAATGGTTTTATATTGTCCGGCGCCATCACCCGCAGAAAGATACATGATGCATCCGGTATAGTAACCATTTGTTGTTTTGACTGTGTTATTCTGTACTTGATAGAGCGCAGAGTTACCACCAATACGAAGATCAAGACCAACAAAAGTTCCTGATGTATAATTGTTATATTGACGACCGCCGTCTTCAACTTTGATTACATCAATTGCACCACGTACGGCATATGACTCAACATCAGTATTAGCAACAACAGGAATATATTTGCTGGTGGCAAACTGATCATATTCAGTCCGTGTGATTGAATACATATATTTCCAACGATAACCGTCAGATGTCTGATACATATTGGTGTTTGAGTTAACAACATGTGAGAATGTTGGCACAGCAGTGCTTTCTGCATTCATGTTATTATCAAGACACTTGTAAACATGAAGATATGCAGTCTCATTAACATACACAAAAAAATCTTTTGTTAACAAATCAGCATCCGTGTCATCATACATCGCATACTTTGTGCCAGTGGTCCATTCAGCACTACGAATCATTGGCTTGATGTCATTTGGTGCAATACGCTTACCAAAAAGCATTTTATTATAAACATCAACCGTCGTTGTTCGTGTCATATCAGACGGCGCTGGTATCGTATTTGACGTTCGTGGCACATGTTGCGCAGCAAACACATAATAAGAAGTGTTCGCATCTTCATCAACAGACTCTATAATCTGTTGAACAGTATGTGCCTTGAACGCAGATGTTGTCAACTTGGTCATTACTTAACCTTACGTAATTTCAATTTTCTGAATGGCTTCTGCTGCCTGCTTTGATGCTTCAGTTTTTTCAAACTTCAGAACCGCATTTCTGCTACCTTCAACAATACCATTGAACCATTCTACTAGAATCTGCTCGGTCGTTGGAACAAATGGCGCACCATTTTCGTCTTTCCACTTGTCTGCATAAAGTACACCATATGCCATAATAAGACGTTCTGCATCTGCGTCAGACACCGACTTAATAATTTCTACACCATTGCCATCGGCAATCATGCCAACAGTATCGCCTTCAACAGTTAATTTAATAGTTCCAGCCATTTCTATCTCCTTAGCTTACAACAGCACGATCTTGAACACGTCGCCAATCTGTACCATCAGAAAAGGCCAAAGTTGCACCACCGGTTTCATCACTCACAAAAATTAAATCACCAGCAACTCCAGTTGGTAATGTTGCAACGGTATATGATTTCAGATTCGTTGGCACATTCATACTTACATGTGTAGTATTTGCTGCCATTTTCTCTGATTCAACAACAATCTTAATGTTTCGTGTTAGACCAGAACCTGTTGATTCAGTTCCAATGATAAAGTTATCTGAATCCCATGAAACTGTGCCGCGCTCATAGTTTGAGTTATCTGAATACGTGTTATAGACATTGAAGTTCTGTGGATTGACCGTACGTCGCATTTCAAGCGTATCGGCGGCACCACGAACTACGACTGCATCACTTGCTGTGCCAAAAGTTACGGCGCCAGTGTCAGATATAATATTGACGTTTGCAGAAGGTTGGAACTCAGCAGTTGAACTGATAGACCCGTCTTTACCAACAGAAAATTTTGATAGGCTACCAACAAGTAGGTCAATGAGTTTACTATCAGAAGCAGAAGCAGTGTCTGTCACATCCATTTTGATAGAAACGAATGAGGTTGCACCGTTGTTCCATGTATCTGTTAGATCATAGATATTTGCCATTGTTATACCCTTGTTGTAATATAGGAACCAAACTTATCAAAGATAAAATCGTCCCTACGGTCAGTCATAGACAATAAGTCAATCGTTGAGATGATGACTGTATTTTGTCCAATGTCGGTTGTGTTATTTATAGTTGCATCAAGTGAGGTAGTAAACACGAGATTACCAAAGTATTGCGTACCAGCAACATGAACAACTTGCCTGAGCATATCTTGATATTTATCAAGAGTTACCGATGCACGAACCTCATATGAGTGTGTTTGCCAATATACACCATCTTGAAGTTTTTTGATGTTCGAAAGAAAGCCATCACGTGATTTATAGAAGCCAGTTGCAACACCATGAGTTGCAACATTTGCTCGTCCGGTGCCGATGCCATCAATCGTTACACTTTCATTGTTTGCAAATCCAAAACCAGAATCAGTAATCTGCAGCTCTGTTATAATACCATTCGCAATCGATCCAGCCAGATCAAACTCGGCGTTATCTGCCATTCTTTTTGAGGTTGTCTGTTCGGTTATAGACATTACATTAGCAGACGAGCCTGAATCAGAACCAACTAATAATGATGAATTTGCAATTGTTACAACTGCATTTTTATCATCATCATAACGCAAGCGTTCAACAATAAGATGTGTTGAGTTGGATGATACTAACTTTGCTCTATAGAATGACGAAGCCTGTGTAAGTTCTTCCCCGACTGAAAAACTTCCGGTTGCTGCATCATACTCAAGAATCTGGCGCCCTAATTTAGGATTCGCAATCATCAATGAATCATATATTCTTGTGATTGGAATCTTGTTATAATTTTGACCAGGTGAAACGCCTGTTAATGTTTGAATTTTACCAATTTTGGTATTTGCTGTTGAGAGCAAATTAGCAATAGTATTTGATGTTGCGTTTCCTGCAGGATCGGCCGGAAACCCATAAGCAGTGGCAGACAAAGCCACATTAGCATAATCTCTTAGCAGGTCGCTATTGATACCAACAAATTCAGTAAACAGCATGTCTTCTGAAAAGCCAAATGTAAAACCAGTTCCTGCTGATATCGCTAATATCGATGCATTTGACTCAGATCGGTTCAGTTTCAAAAGGTTGTTTGCTGTATTGAAAAAACCCAATGAGCTACTGACATCATGAACACCTAAATCAATATCAACCCGATTGATTGTAGCGGTCACAGATGAATTTGCACCCGTGAGTGTATCACCAGAGAAAAACGCATCAGTAGTGTTTGCAACAAATATAGTTGAGTTGCCACCAATAGTATTGGCCAATGCCGAAAATAATCCATTGCCACCAGACGTGCCTGTTATGATCTCGCCGTTTGTGAATGTTCCTGATACAGAACTTACTTGTAATCGAACATTTGCATACATGCCAGTGACATTTGCCGTGACTGTTTTGTCAGTGAATGTACTAAGCGTAAAGTTAGATGCATTTGATGTTGTGTAATATGTGGTGTGGTCAAGATTACCAGAAAGTATTTTTACTTCAATTTCACCATCTGTTGCACTTGCTGGTATGATATCTAATATCGCACCGGTGCCTTTGACATCACCGTTTGCATGATATGCAAAAATATCATCACCAATTGATGGTGTTACCGTAGCAGCAGTATAAATGATATTAGCAATAGGTTGCTCTACCTGCTCAAGGTCAATGAAAAAGTCATTATTGGAAAATGTAGTATTTGCATTATAATCAATCAGTGTTAGTATATTATTTGATATTAATGTTGTTGCCGTATTTGTATACGCATAACCACCATTGGTCAAAGTAACAACTAATGAACCTGTAGCATTCGCAGTATTAGCAACTCGTGCACGAGCACCGTCACCGGTGTTAGATGTCAGGTTTACTGTATTACCAATAGAAAATCCACTAGCACCGTTTGTGATAATAATAGAGTTCAATGATCCTGTAATAAATGGTGCGTTCTCAACACCAATACGACCATCCTCGGTATCAACACGCTCGCCAGTTTGAAAGTTACCCTGAATATTTGAGATATATGCAATATCGATAATACGATTCTTGACTGTTCTACGAATCAAACTATCCACAAAACATGTTGCACCTGATGTCTTACCAACAATCTGATGATTAACCAGGCGTGTATTTAACTCTTGTGGCTTCAGCTCAAGATACTCAGGTCGTTCCCAAACACCCGAAGACGTATTGAACAGATCGGTTGATGGATAATAAACATCAGCAGCAACACCAAACGCTGCCTTGAACAAAAGATCAATTGAGCGTGGCGTACCTTTTGAGCGATATAGGTCAAGCGAATTCTTAATCAGACGTCGCTGATCAGTAACAGTGTTGAACTGAATATTCTTTAGATATGCTTGCTTGAAGTGAACCAGAAACTCATCTGTCGTTTCATCAATATCAACAGCATCTCGTGTTCGTCGAACATAGTGACCTGGGTTTGCACCAGAAACTACATTGCCATATGTTGTTGAGAGAAGAGCAAACTCAGGAAGCTTTGCTGGTGTTAGTGTCAGAAAGGTATTATTTGCAACAGTGTCAATCGTGAATATTTCATAGTCATCGTCAGATCTTGTAATTGCAATCGTATCGCCGTTTGCAAACTCAGTCAAAAAGTTCGTGCGTGTGCCAGTGATATTTGCTGAGTTATGAGTTACAGCAATACTTGATATTTTTGGCTTGAGTAGCTTATTACGGCGCGATGTCTTCTGTTCCATCCATGAGTAATACTCTTTGACGAACTCAACAAAGATCGGTCCTTCCTCACGATAGAAGTCCGGAAACTGACCAGCAATAAGTGATGATATGTTTTTGACGTCTGCCATTAATCACGAACTTCCTCGATAGTTAGAACAACCTCGT
>Ga0255759_10002960_pt1 | contig 15017 bp, 18 predicted proteins | sample 101ome_20_FD_179959 | JGI IMG/M metagenome (GOLD analysis project Ga0255759, IMG submission 179959) | Coastal salt marsh microbial communities from the Groves Creek Marsh, Skidaway Island, Georgia - 101404AT metaG (version 2) | ecosystem: Environmental > Aquatic > Marine > Intertidal zone >...
TAACGTCGCCACTGTTGCCTTGATGACCTTTCTTCGGAGCCAGATTTAAACGTGGGGCGGGGTGAGCCCATGGTACTCAGAATACCGTCGCAGCAGATTTTCCGTCCTGCATCGCTACTGGCAGCTCTCAGTACCGTCATGGTTATGGTTTGTTTACCAGCAGCAGCAGAAAGTCTCCTGGCGACGCATCAATTAGAGATTACGTGGCGCTCCCCGGCAGTCGCTGGCCGTGCAGCGGATCTCACAGTTGAATTCAGGCCAGCATCGGAGATTGCGCCGGGTTCGACGTTATGTATTGCGCCGCACTGGACTCAGTCACAGACGCTGCAAAATGTCTCCCCAGCGAATAATGGCTACGTGACCCTTGAAAACGCGGTCGCGATACCCGGGTCCCAGCTGCAGAGCGGCGATTTCGGCGGTCTTGACTCCGTGATACCGGTTCCCTGTTTCGAACTGGCGGCGCCGGTTTCGTCATCTCCGGCAGCGCTGCGCCTGAGTGTCTCGGGCCTGCGTCTGCCGGTACAGGTCACAGATTCTTTTCGGCTGGCAGCGTATTTTTCTTCTCCCGGGCTTGATTCTTCAGAGCCTGTTATCAGCAATCCACTGGTTATCACAGCCGGCCCACGAAAAACCGTCACTGCCTTCGCCAGTAGCCTGGCGGTACCCGGGGCAGAGATCGAGTTCTGGATCAGGCAGGAAGACGAATGGGGCAACCTGGCTGAAGACCAGGCGCTCAGCCTCGACCTGTTAATTAACGATACCTATAGCCGCAGGATTCAGATGTCCGGTGCTGTAGAACGAATTCCCGGGATCAGCTTTGATGCGCCCGGCAATTATCTGCTCGAAGTGCGCAGTGGCGGCGGTGGCCTGCGGGCGATTGCAAACCCCATAAGGGTGTCGGCACAGGATCGGACTGTACACTGGCTGGAATTGGGGCAAACAACGGCCGAGACGGACGGTGGGCGCTCCGCGCAACACCAGCGCCGCGAAAATTTGGGCCGATTTGATTCGACGCTGCTCGCAGTTCATGTCGGTGTCGAAGTGAAGGGTTCCGATGATTCCATCCAGGATCAGCCATTTGGCCGCTGGCACTCTGGTCCGAAAGAGGCGACAGGCGCTTTTCTCTCGCTCGCATTGCCGGCGGGGCAAGGTGAACTTGTGGTGGCGCTGGCCGAGCAGCCCAGTGATTTTCGTCGCCTGAATCTGACCTCACTGGGCCTGACCCAGGTTGCAGCGCCCGGTGCTGACTATCGCTGGCTCGGTGATGAGGCGAGTCGTCGTGGTTACCGAACCGGCTTTGTCGGCATCGCTCACTCCCACAAGCGACCAGAACAACATCTACCGGTTTACACCGGGGTCTTGCTCGAGCGAGGTCAGACAGTAATGGATGGTTTGCTTTCGAGGCAGACTTTTGTCAGCGTCGGTGAGCGAGTATTTGTGCAGAGCAATACCCTTGACCTGGGCCTTGAAGCTGAGCGTGTATTGCAGGTTGATGTACTTGCGGCTTCAGATGTCAGCGCTGTTCACCTTTACAAAAATGGTCGCCTGCTTTCATCCAAACTGGGGGAAGCGAGGAAAGATGGCGCCTTTACCGCTAGTTTTAGCTCCGACAGTAGACCCTTTAGCGGGATAGAGAGCAGACCCCGCAATGGCCGGGAATGGATCGGTTACTTTGAAGCGAGTGATTCAGCGCTCAATGTAGAATCCCAGTCTGCCGTCCTTGTGCGCCAGGGCAGGAACGTCGCCCGAGTCGACTATTACCTGAAGACCCACGGTGATGCTCGCTCGCTGTCTCTGCTGCTCACTGATCCAGGCCCGGACACGGTGCTGGAGATTGGCCTGGCAGAAGTGTTTGAGGACACTGCATGGCTGCCGCTTGATCGTCTGCCACAACGGATGCCTGCCGTGCTCTACCAGATACCATTGTCCGAGATTCAGCGCGGCACGATGCGTGAAAATCAGGTCCGGGGCTATGCGGATCGGCTCGAGATTAAGCCAGCAACGCAAGCGCTGGGCAGCGAGGTCAGTTTCAGCTTCACCGACAGCAGTGCACCGAGGCTCGGCGATTACTACTATTTCAAAGTTGAGCTGGTAAATGGTGGGTACGCTTACAGTTCTCCGGCATTTGTCGAAAGTGACTGACTTTTTCAAAGCCCGTCAGAGTCGTTATGATGCGCCCTCGCACACTTGATCGGGAACTACACTGTCAATGAAGTATTTGCACACCATGGTTCGAGTCCTGGACCTAGAAGAATCCTTGAAGTTTTACTGTGATCATTTGGGGCTCGTGGAACTTAATCGCCACGATAATGAAGGCGGGCGTTTTACCCTGGTCTTTCTTGCCGCTCCGGGTGATGAATCCGCCCAGGTCGAGTTGACCTACAACTGGGACGGAGATGATCTGGGTGACGGTTCGCGCAATTTTGGTCACCTGGCTTATGCTGTGGATGATATCTATGGCACCTGTCAGAAACTGATGGACGGTGGCGTTACCATTAATCGCCCGCCCAGGGACGGCAGGATGGCTTTCGTGCGCTCGCCGGACAATATCTCGGTCGAGCTGCTCCAGGCCGGCAGCGCGCTGGAGCCTGCAGAACCCTGGGTTTCGATGGAAAATACGGGGGAGTGGTGAAACAAAGACCACAAACCTTCCTCACTTACGAAAACACTAAGAGATAAGCCATGGCGACTTACATCATGCTCAGCAACCTGACCGATGAGGGTAGGAAAACCCTGAAGGAAAGACCCGAAAGGCTGCATGAAGTTAACAAGGAGGTTGAGTCCATGGGAGCCAGGGTAACCGCCCAGTTCGCCACCATGGGTGGCTATGATTTCGTCAATATCATAGAAGCCCCGACCAACGAGGTGATGGTGCGACTTACCGTTGAACTTGGCAGCAGGGGTACGATCAAGATTACGACACTCCCTGCTATGGGTGTGGACGAGTTTGTCGACATGCTCGCCGGAGGCGTCGAGGACTAGCGCACCATGCCCGCCTACGTACTGCTGGCAAGGCTATCCAGTGCCGGACGACGAGAGGTTGGCGCAGCGCCGGAAGCCCTGCGTCGCAGTCGTGAGATTCTGGCGCGCTGGGAAGCCAACATTCTTGCTGATCATTACCTGCTGGGCGAATGGGATCGCTGTATCGTCTTTGAAATCTCGGACAATTTGCGAGCGCAGAAAGCTGTGCTGCAAGAAGAACTGACGGATAGCCAGGAGTCCCTACTGTTGCCCGCGATCGATCTGCCCCTGTTCGTTGATCTGGTGAAACGGGAAATCAGGACCGAAGGACCCCACGAGTGGCAGGTTAAGTGGTGGGCACGCGCAGCCAGACTTGCCATGCGCTGGTATCAGTATGACCGCTGGATCTGGAAGTACTTCAAACCACTTAATATCACAGGCAAAGAGAACTTTGGAAAGATTAAAGGCCCTTGTATCGTCGTTGCCAACCACACCAGTCACTTCGATACCCTGGCATTGCAGGGTGCGCTGCCCGTGCGGATTCGCAGTAATCTCTACATGGGGGCTGCCGCGGATCGCTGGTTCCTGAAAGGCGGCGGCGGGCGCAAAGAACTCGAGCTGCAGCCCTGGTTTAACTCGCTGGTTGGCGGATTATTTCCCATCCGGCGGGGTGGTGGCGCCGCGCAACTGGACTACTCTAAATGGTTGCTCGACCGGGGAGCCAATCTTGGTATCTTCCCGGAAGGTACCCGCTCTACCAGCCGTCACATGGCCCGTTTCAAGCACGGGGTCGCGATTCTTGCGCTCGACAGGAAGGTGCCTGTACTGCCGATTTACCTCAGTGGTCTCTCAAAAATCCGGCCCAAGGGGAGCCGAGATATCACGCCGGGGCAAGTCTGGGCCCATGTCCAGGCGCCCCTCTATCTGGATCCTTCGATGAGCGTGCCTGATGCAACCCGGGAGATCTACCGAAGTCTGAATGAGCCGCACCAGCGCGCCATGGCGCTGGGTCCTGAGGCAGGACGCTGGGGCTTTGATGATATCAATGGAAAGACTACAGCAACTCCCGCTCAATGAAATCAGCTACACCATCCTCGGTATTGGCTGTGGTCACGTCGGTGGCTGCCCGTTTGACGAGTGCACCTGCCTGGCCCATAGCGACGGAACGGCCTGCACGCTTGAACATTTCGATATCGTTGTCAGCATCGCCGAAGGCAATGACCTGATGAGTCTGAATCGATAGATGATCGCAGGCCCGGCTGAGAGCCGTCCCTTTATCGGCCGCTTTTGCCGTAATCGTGATGACAATCCGTCCGGTGGGACCAATCGAGTCAAACAGATTGACCTGGTCTGCCCACTGACCTTGCAGGTCCTTGACCTTCGCGATGGTCTCGCTGCCCTGAACCGTAGCAATGCGGGGTAGTGCACCATCAAATGGCAGGGCGTCAATCCATTTCAATTCTTCGGTAAGAAACCCCTCAGCCGGCTTCTGGTCGATTTTCAACCAGGTGTGTGCATCGACAGTCGCAGAGGCAATGCAGCGGTTCTCGTTGCAGACCTTGTAGAGCTCGCTGACAAATTCCGCTGGCAGTCGCTCGTCGAAAATATCTTCGGCTGTCTTTGTGCAGTAAACCTGGGCGCCACTGCAGGCAATGATTGGAGCGCCTCTAAGGCCGATTTCAGCCGCTATGCGCTGGGCAAGCTGGCGCCAGCGAGCTGTGGCAATAATGACATGATAGCCGGCTTCGCTTGCGGCTTTCACGGCATCGCGATTGCGGCGTGACAGGCTTTCACCGACCAGTAGCGTGCCGTCCAGGTCGATGGCAAGGGCGCCTGCTACCGTTTGGATTTCCCGCATTGGAATTGACTCATCGATAACGTTTAGAAAAGATGGCAACTTAGCATGAAGGCAAGAGATGAGGTAGTTCTGACATGACGCGCGAGGCCTGGCTTGCTCAGGTAACTGAAGAGATCACAGAGCCCGAGCGGGAAATCTGCGACCCGCATCATCATCTCTGGGACAGAAACGGCAGTCGTTACCTGCTGCATGAGATTCTGGCAGACCTTAACACCGGGCACCGGGTGACGAGCACGGTTTTCGTTGAGTGCGATTCAATGTTCAGCGCCGATCTGCCATCCCATTTATCGCCGGTGGGTGAGACCGAGTTCGTCCAGGGTGTCGCCGCCATGTCAGCGTCAGGCGGATACGGAGACTGCCGGGTTGCTGCGGGTATCGTCAGTTTTGCTGACCTGACGCTTGGGTCCGCGGTTGGCGAAGTACTGCAGGCACACATTGACGCAGCACCAAATCGATTCAGGGGTATCCGGCATGCGGCTGGATGGCACGCTGACGCGGCTATTCGTAATTCTCATTCCAGCCCGGTCGAGCATCAGATGTTGCAGGATGACTTTCAAACGGGTTTCGCAGTGCTCGGTGAGATGGGATTGAGTTTTGATGCCTGGTGCTATCACACGCAGATAAATGAGTTTGCTGAGCTGGCCCGCAATCATCCGCAAGTGACCATCATCCTTGATCATTTCGGCGGACCGCTGGGTATCGGTCCATACGAGGACCGCCAGGATGAGGTGTTTCGTGCCTGGCGCGATAGCATTGCGGCGCTTGTTGAGGTAAAGAATGTCTACTTCAAACTCGGTGGCATCAATATGAAAGTCAATGGCTTTGGCTGGCATCAGCGCGATCAGCCGGCAACTTCCGATGAACTGGTAGACCGCACCGCGCCGTATTACGAGTATTGTATTGAGCTGTTTGGTGCTGAACGCTGCATGTTCGAGAGCAACTTCCCCGTAGACAAAGAATCTGTGTCTTACGCTGTGCTCTGGAATGCCTTTAAGAAAATGTCGGCTAGCAGGACTGAGGCAGAAAAATCTCTGCTGTTTAATGACACCGCAAGAGGGGTCTATCAACTGTGAACATTATCCTAGGCGCCTGTCTCCGTCGTGATCTCGCCCTGAATACCATGACTGCCATGCTCAGGTGCTGCCGGTCATCAGTGGATTCGGTCTTTGGATCCTGCGGTTCGGGTGTTATAGGAAACCCGCATCAGTCGGTCCGTATTGGAGCAGCGCCAAGGTGAATCGAAGACAGTTCTTAACCCGGGTGGTTGCAGGTTTTTCCGCGATCGCAGCTGTCGGATTCAGTATTCCGTTTCTGCGTTCCCTGGTGCCGAGTCTGCCCCAGGAAAGCACGCTTGACGTGGACCTTTCGCTGCTCGCACCCGGGGAAGTGAAGCGGGTCAACTGGCTGGGACGCCCGGTGCTGATTCAGAAGCGTGATGCGGCTGCGCTGTCAGTGATTGCGGATCCTCCCAGTGAACTGACTGACCCGGATTCGATTGCCAGCTCGCAGCCCGCCTTTGCGGTCAATTCGCATCGTTCCAGAGACCCGAATATCTTCGTTGCCTATGCCAACTGCACCCATCTGGGTTGTGAAGTGGTTGCCGATAGGCCCGCTGGATTCCGGTGCCCTTGCCATCAAAGCCAGTTTGATCCAGCGGGTCGAGTGACAGGGGCAAGCGCGGCGAAGATTAATCTTGAAATTCCGTCCTATCGGGTGATTGGTAATGAAACGTTGCGACTGGTCCAGGCCCGGGCTGAAACCTGAGCTTACCGCCATGTCGAAACACCTGCTCATCATCTATCACAGCAAGACCGGTAAGAACGGAAGGATGGCAAGCGCCGTAAACAAAGGCGCCTCCCACCCGGAGGTTGAGGTCGATGTGCGCTTCAAGCGGGCCGCTGAGGCCGGCGAGGCAGACTTGCGCTGGGCTGATGGAATCATTTTTGGTACACCCGAAAATTTTGGTTATATGTCTGGTGCACTGAAAGACTTCTTTGATCGCACCTTCTACGAAGTCGAAGGTGCGGTAGATGGCATGCCCTACTGCATGTTTATCGGCGCCGGCAATGATGGTGCTGGTGCGCTAACGTCCATTCGACGGATCTGCAACGGCTACAAATTTCGTGAAGTGCAGGAGCCTGTGCTTATCGTTGGTGAACTTCAAGAGCACCAGCTTAGTGCCTGCGAGGAGCTTGGACTTGCGATGGCCGCCGGGATTGAAGCGGGTGTCTTCTAAGGGGCTTTCTCGAGTTTGACGAAGTATTCCCTTGCTGCTGTCATGACCCGAGGCGCCAGCAGGATGGTCGATACCATCGTTGGGATAGCCATCAGGGCAAAGGCGCCGTCGACCAATCCCACCATGGCATCCAGCGACAGCAGGCTGCCGACGACGATCATGACGACAATTACGTAGTTGTAATAGTGCTTGCGATGGGCCCCCACCAGAAAGGACAGACATTTAGAGCCGTAGTAGGAGTAGCTAAGCATCGTCGACACGCTGAAGAAGAAGACGCAGGTAATCAGCACGTAACGGCCAATGCCGGGCATGGCTGCTTCGAATGCCTGGCTGGTCAGTGTCACGCCATTAGCTGACTGATCGTGCCAGACCCCGGTCATTAGGATAATCAGGGCCGTGGCTGTGCAGATGATGAGAGTGTCAATAATGGGCCCCAGCATTGCAACGAGGCCTTCCCTGACAGGCTCATTGGTTTTGGCAGCGCCATGGGCCATGGCCTCTGTGCCCATTCCGGCCTCATTGGAAAACGCGCCGCGCCGGACCCCGGTCGCGATGACGGTGCCGATGGCACCGCCTGCGACCGCCATGCCCGTGAAAGCATCTTCCACGATCAGGGCGAGGTAGAAAGGTACCTCGCCAAAATTGGTGAGAATAACGTAAGCGGCAAAGCCGATGTAAAGCAGTGTCATCGTTGGCACCAGGCGAGCAGCAACGGCAGCAATCCGGTGGAGTCCGCCGAATATGATCGCAGCGACAAGGGTAGCCAGGAGAATGCCTGTAATCAGATTGAACTCGGTTGCCTGCGAGGGGTCGATCCAGCCCTGCTCGATGAAAATCACCTCCCGGATGGTCTGTACCAGTTGATTGGTCTGGAACAGTGGCAGGCAGCCAATCATCCCCGCGAGACAGAAGAAGGTGGCGAGGGGCCGAAACTTCGGGCCAAGCCCCTCGACAATGACATACATTGGGCCACCCTGTAATTCACCGGCGCTGTCTTTGCCCCGATACATGACCGCCAGGGTACAGGTGAAGAATTTGGTGGTAATACCCAGGACGGCAGTCATCCACATCCAGAATATGGCGCCAGGGCCACCGATTGTGATTGCGACAGCAACACCGGCAATGTTGCCCATGCCGATTGTGCCAGCCAGTGCACTCGACAGCGCCTGGAAATGCGTGATTTCACCGGGTCCGCCATCCTCATACTTGCCAGAGAGTAGTGCGAGGCTGTGGCCAAGATAACGAAATGGGATAAACCGGGACAAAATAATGAAATAGATACCGCCGCCAAGCAGCAACACCAGCAACCAGGGACCCCAGGCAACGTCGCCAAAAGCAATCAACAGGGATTCAATGTCGCTCATTCAGACACCGAAAGCCTGGCGGCTGCATTGATGAGATCGGCGAAGTCGGGGCGGTTGCGATAGCTGCTCTCTGCAAACTTGGCGCGAATCCTGCCGCTGCTGTCGATCAGCAGAACGCCAGGATGGGGCACGCCATAATACTTGCTGTCAGGTTCGTATTCTTCGTTGAGGATACCCAGCGTCTTGATCGCTTGGGATTCCGGGTCGCTCAACATAGGGAAAGTCAGGTCAAACTTCATCTCAAACTCAGCAATCAGTTCGGGAGGTTCGTAGACGACCGCGGTCACGGCGACACCGAGGGCTTCAAACGCACCTGTATGGTCGGACAGCTCGACGAGCTGTCTAATGCAGTAGGGTCACCATACGGTGCTTCGCGTGAAAAAAATGATCAGGCCGTCTTTGCCGCTAAGTTCAGCGAGAGTGAGGCGCTCGCCATTCGCGTCAAGCATTTCGAGTGCCGGTAGCGAGCTGCCGATGTCTCGGTCCGGCGCCCACTGCCATGTTTGCGCCAGGATTGTCGTGCCACAGATCAGTAGCAGAGCCTGAATGAGTTTTCGGGTCATGCCCGGCGACTTCCTGCACTTGATTGAAGTCAGGCCCTCAAAACGACATCATGTGCCGGTTTATAGGGGCTGACTGTTTTGTTGAAATTGCCAACGGATCATAGCTATCGAATCAGGCCATTGGAAGAGCAGGATGCGCGTGACATCCTGAGCTGGCGTTATCCCAGCCCCTATGATTTCTACAATCCACCGCAGGACGACCATGCGGAGCATTATATCTCCCAGTTCATGGAACCGGCTTTGGCTTTTCATGCCATCATCGATCAACAGGCACACTTTGTCGGCTTCTGTTCATTCGGGTCCGATGGGCAGGTGCCCGGCGGCGACTACAGTGAAGATGCCCTGGATATCGGCCTTGGCATGCGACCTGAGCTGACGGGGCAGGGGCGGGGTGAGGCCTTTTTCGATGCCATCCTTAAACATGGTCTGGCGACCTTCAAGCCGCAGCGGGTGCGCCTGACGGTTGCCCGTTTCAATCAACGCGCCATGGCGCTTTACCAGAAATTCGGTTTCACCTATGACGATGAATTCGTTGATTCAGTGCTGGCGGTCTCCTATGTCGTGCTGGTCAGAGAATCGGCCTTATATTGATATCACTTTCGGTCTGCAGGCAGCGGCTGGTCGTTTCTCGGCCATCGAAACTGTGCCCAGAGGGATGTTAGATCTCGGGACAGGTGTCACTGCCGAAGATTTGATGCATTATCTGTTCTCGATCACGCATGAGTCCGGATGACGGAAACGGGAGTAGACGCTGAAACTGATTAAATCCAGGCTGCCATACCTTCGCAGCGAGCGGGTTACAGCGCGCCTGCTCGAACCCCATGAAGCGGCTCTGATGGCAGAATTCCGGAATGCCAACCGTCACCACCTTACTGAGTGGGAACCGAGCCGGCGCCCGGAGTTTTACACTGAAGGGTTCTGGCAGGTTAACCTGCGGATTGCCCTGAAAGACTTTCGCGATGGCGGTAGTGCTTGTTTCTGCCTGTTGACGCCGGCAGAAGACCAGGTGATCGGGGTCTGCAATTACACCAGTATCGTCAGGGGCACTTTCCAGTCCTGTCACCTGGGCTATGCGCTGTCACATGAATATGAAGGTCGGGGCATCATGTTTGAGGCTCTCAACCTCACTAATGACTACGTCTTCGGAGAGCTGGGTCTGCACCGGATTCAGGCTGCTTATCTGCCACAAAATGAACGCAGCGGCGCGCTGCTTGAGCGTCTAGGGTTTGAAAAAGAAGGTTTTGCCAGGCGTTACCTGAAAATCAATGGTGTCTGGGAGGACCACATCCTCACCAGTCTCATCAATGACTGACCACCTTCGCGAGCAGGCAAGAGAGTCTTCGGCGTAACTTAGCTGGATTTCTTTTGGCCCTGTTCAAAGTTTGTGGTTGAAGCCGCTCAGCAGTCCTCACAAACAGTGCACGAATCCCGGACTGCCCATGTACATGCCACCATCCACATTCAAACAACGCTCGCCGGCATAGAGCCAGGCTTCCGTCACCGATTCCGGTTCAATCCGCCGGGCAAATGGGATGGGGGTGTGGCCATGAACCAACAGATCGCCGCCATAGAGAGCCAATAGCTGGCTGGCACGTTTCTCACCGGTCATTTCGAGCGAGGAAAATGCCATATGTTCACTGAAAGAGGACAGGACGCTGAGCCAGCGGTCGAGGTCAGCGGAATCCATGAGGCGAAAGAAGCTGTCGTTCACCTGGTCAATCGTCAAGCCGTGGTCCACGTACATCATTGCATCGGCGTGAAGCAGCAGCGCCTGGTCAACCCGTGCCATGGCAGGGAGCTGCCTGATCCATTCTGCATGCGCTTCGGTGAATCCGGCAAAATCGGCCTCGACCCCACCCCATCTCAACCACTGGTCATAGACCGATGTGCCGGCTGTGTTTGCCGCGTCCCTGAACTGCCAGGCACAGAGAATCATCAGCTCATGGTTGCCGAGCAGGGAGTTGACTGAGCCACCGGCATCTGCCGCCTGCTGCTGCAGTTTCATGGTTAGATCGATGCAACGCAGGCCTGAGGCCCCGCGATCAAAAAGGTCGCCCATGAGCCAGAGGGCATGACTGCCACCGGTCCACTTCAGGTCTGCATCGCAGAGATTGGACGCCTGTAACAGTCGCTCATAGTCACCATATTGGCCATGCAGGTCACCGATCAGATAGGTCGCCATCTAGCCCTCTTTATCTTTCAATTCTGATACCTTCATCGTTCAGTCGGCGACTGACGCGGCGCGACAGGTCCGGACCGATCTCCTCGGACCACTGCTGCGCTGCGGTCATGGACTCGCGCATTAGAATCGGCATGACGCGATTCGCTTTTTTGCCGATATCAGACCGGTTGAACGCGATCAGCCCCTGAATCTCCTCGAGCGAGAAGTATCGGGCATAAATCCGATACATTTTGCGCTGGAGCTCACCTGTCTTTAGCTGCTCGCCGACCACCTGATCCACCTCGCTCTCGATGATCGCAATAGCCTCAGTGGACAGCTCGGTTTTGTTGGCCTGTAGTACCGATACCAACTGCTGTGTGAACGTCCGGGTCAACGCTGTCCGATTGGCCTGGGCGCCGGTGATTTCCAGCAATTCGCGAATCGCCGCCGTTTTGGCTGGATCAATTTCATCCTGATCAGCCAAGCAGGCCGCTGTGGCAAAGCCACAGCAAAGGATGAGGAGCGCGACACGAAACATGATTCAGACCTCTATTCTGATATAGGCACGCCGGTGATAGCGTCCGCTCAAGCGGGACATAAAATCGGTCAGCACCATTTGCCAACCGTACTTCTGTCGCAGTGCTTTAAGCGCGTCGGCGATCTCGGTCGGGTCCTCCGTCAGATGAGCCGTGCAGTCCTGCCATTTTCCCAGCGAGCCACCTCGCATGTCACAGATTGCCACCTGGGCGCGACTGGACAGGCGCAGTCGCTTTACCTTGCCGGCATTGGCGGCACTGAATACATGGTAAGCGTTGTTGCTGCTGCGGGCGAACCACACCGGCGTATCGACCGGCACGCCGGAACGGCGGAAAGTCCGCAGTGACACGTACTGTGCGTTATTCAGGGAATCCATGATCAGCGAATTTTTAATAGCAGAACGAGCAGAATAGGGGTCCCGACCGCCTGCAGCAACATGAATCTGACCAGCACCTGGGTGTTGGACCAGCCCATGTTGTGCCTGACATGGTCATGCAGTGGATAACGTATCTGGGCAAAAATGCCGATCTTGAAGAATCGCAGCAAGGCAACTTTTATCATCCCTGTAGCGCCATTGACGAGTACGACGAAGGCGACGACAAGAATCAGGAATGGGTTACCGCAGGCCAGTACCAGCACGCCCAGCAGGAGCCCGATGGGGCGTGAACCCGCGTCGCCCATCAGCACGGCACTTGGGTAGCTGTTGTGCCAAAGATAGCCCGCCAGGCAGCCGACCATAACGAAGGCAAGAATCCCCCAGTCAGCGCCCTGGACGTAGTGAGGCACGAGCAGATACCGGGCGATGTCCTCGTGCCCGACAATGCCATAGAGGATTGCACCAAGAAACAGAATACCCATGCCTGACAGGCTGGCGGACAGTCCATCAACACCATCCGTACAATTGGTTGCATTGATCGATACCCAGATCAGGACAGTAGCGCCGAGTATGAACAACGACGATGGCAGTGTGATCGGATCCTTGAACAACGGTAACCAGACTGTATACGGCTCAAGGCCACAGATAATGACAGAGGCAAAGAAAGCAATGATGAGATCGAACGCCCCCAGTCGATACTCACTCCAGCCACCAATCGCCCGGTCATCGAGGAATCCCACCACCATGGCGATCAGCACACAGGCGAGAATGCCGGCGAACTGCCAGTCGAAGGGTACAACCAGCAGGGACAGTAAGACGAAGACAGGGATAAAGATAATGCCAGCAGACATGGGTTTGCCAATACTCTTTTCCGCATCGATGGCGTATTCCCGGCCTCGGTCGCGCGGCAGCAGGTGCCAGAAACGGGGCAGCAGCCACCAGGTTAGGAGCGCACCCAGCGCTGTACCTACGCCTGCCAGGAACACGTAGGAAGCGAGGAGTCGGAATGGGCCGGCAGTATCTGCAAGCAGTTGGCCTAGATAAAACAGCAAAATTGACACTCATGTGGCAGGAGCAAGGATTATAGGCGCTTCAAGGGATAGAGAAAATGAATGAAGGCTGGATTTACCATGACCGATCCTGATCTGGCATGGCAAACTTAAGGTCAATCGTTAGCCGGATGATTGCATCTGACATGGTTGTCAAAACCCAGACGACGCTCCTGCAGAACCGCCGTACTAAAATTATCGCCACAGTGGGGCCAGCCTCCGCGACCCCGTCAGTCCTGGAGGCGCTCATTCTCGCCGGTGTCAATGTGTTCCGACTCAATATGTCACACGGCACGCATGCGGATCACCGCAAGGTTGATGAACGCATCAAACAGGCCAGCGCTGCTTTGAAGCGTCCGGTGGCCGTTCTGGCGGATTTGTGCGGCCCTAAAATCCGCACAGGCCGATTCCCGGACGGCGCCATAGAACTCGTTGCGGGTGAGCAGGTGACAATTTCTACCACCCATGATGTGGGTGGCGATGGCTTGATTGCGACCTCCTACAAAGCGCTCGCCACCGATGTGCAGGCAGGTGATGCTATTTTGCTGGCTGATGGTTTGTTCGAGCTCAGGGTCCTGTCTACCAGTGCGACAGAAGCTGTCTGTGAAGTTGTTCACGGTGGCCGATTGGGCGACAACAAGGGCATCAATCTGCCCGGGGTGGATGTCTCCGCGCGGAGCCTGACCGAAAAAGACCGGGCGGATGCCCGGTTTGCGCTTGATCTCAAGGTCGACTTTATCGCCCTGTCGTTTGTCCGGACGGCTGAGGACATTCTGGATCTGCGCCGTGAGATTGACCAGCATGCGAACAGGGCCTTGATTGTCGCTAAAATTGAAAAGCCTGAGGCGTTGCAACACGCTGACGAGATTCTCGACGCGACGGATGCAATCATGATTGCGCGAGGTGATCTGGGCGTTGAACTGCTGCCGGAACAGGTTCCGACAGCTCAGCGTCAGCTCATTGACCTGGCCCAGCTAGCGCAGAAGCCGGTTATCGTTGCGACCCAGATGCTGGAGTCAATGATGCAGAGTTCCCGGCCAACACGGGCGGAGGTGACTGACGTGTTCCACGCCGTCGAAAGTCAGGCAGATGCTGTCATGCTCTCAGCAGAAACAGCGGTGGGTGAGTTTCCGCTGGAATCTGTCGACATGATGCATCGGATTGCCCGCCAGACGGAGGCGCAGCTCTGGAACCGGGGTGAGTATGGTCTCATGGCGGTCCAGCAGACGCCCCCGGTGCCGCTTTGGAATGTGATTGCAACCACGACGTCACGCATGTCGCGGGATCTCATGGCGCGTGCCGTCATGGTAGTGACACGTAGTGGTAAGTCCGCCGAGATTGTCGCGACAGCCCGACCGGCATCTCCCATTGTGGCCATGACGCACGATGCGGCCGTCTATCGTAAGCTGTGTCTGCGCTGGGGCGTGATCCCAATCCTCGATACCAAAGTCGGCAGTCAGGACCCCAACGATCTTGCGCGACAGTACGCGCGGGAACTGGCATTAGCGGTGCCTGGAGAAATGGTGCTGCTGGTGCGGGGTTTTCACGGCGAGCAGGACAAAAGTCTGCCGTCGGTCACGGTCATCGTGGTATGAGTTTGATGGTGCTGGTACGAAGCGCTACGACTGTACTGTAAAGTTGTCAGCATCGAGATGGGCCGGAAACTGATCCCGCCACGCTTTCAGCGCCTCAAGATCAAGCTCGACAGCCGCGGTTGTGGCACTGTCACCGAGCTCAAGCAGCGTATTACCGAAGTAATCAATGACGCAGGAGTCTCCTGAGTAGATGACGCCGTTACCATCTGTACCGATCCGGTTGACGCCGATCACATAGCACAGGTTTTCTATGGCCCTGGCTCGGAGCAGGGCTTGCCACTGCTCACGCCGGACAGCGGGCCAGTTTGCGACAACCA
>Ga0255759_10002961_pt1 | contig 15015 bp, 18 predicted proteins | sample 101ome_20_FD_179959 | JGI IMG/M metagenome (GOLD analysis project Ga0255759, IMG submission 179959) | Coastal salt marsh microbial communities from the Groves Creek Marsh, Skidaway Island, Georgia - 101404AT metaG (version 2) | ecosystem: Environmental > Aquatic > Marine > Intertidal zone >...
TAATGGTCAATATATAGGTCTATAAAATAAACACTAACCTTTTCACTTTGAAGGTCGTTAATATTATTATTACCTTCAAAGTGAAAAAATCTATTAAATTTACTGCCAAGTTAACGCTTAGAAAACTGTGGAGCTTTTCTAGCTTTATGTAAACCATATTTTTTACGTTCTTTTACACGAGCATCTCTACTTAAATAACCTTCGCTTTTTAAAGGTTTTCTATAAGATGGATCAAAATTACATAATGCTCTAGCTACCCCTAAACGAATGGCATCAGTTTGTCCAGTTAATCCTCCTCCGGAGGTAACAACTAATGTATCATAATCACCTTCCATTCCTAAAATTTCTAAAGGAGCTTTTATAGTGCCTAAATAAGAAGGATTAAATTGTAAATAGTATGGACCTGGACGACCATTAATAATAACTTTTCCAGATCCTGCAATTAAACGTACACGTGCTACTGCACATTTACGACGACCAGTACCTCTATAAATACCCATTGTTTGACTCATATATTAAATTAGGTGTCATTATTGTAATATAATTCCTAAATGATTTTGTAAAGCTTCTTCAACTTCTTTAGCTGACTTCTCTCCAAAATGCTGAATCTGTAGTAATTCTTCTCTAGAATATTCAAGAAGATCTGATACAGTATTGATTTTTACTTTTTTTAAACAGTTGTAAGCTCTAGGGGAAAGATGAAGTTCTTCTATCAAGATAGGTTTAATACTTAATTTCTCAGTTACTTCTTTTTCAACATCAATAACAATTTTAGACTGAGTAGAAAATTGAATAATAGGAGCAAAAAGTGCACATAAACTTTCGGAGCTCTGAACTAAACTTTCTTCAGGACTAAGGCCTCCGTTAGTCCATATTTCTATAAGTAAACGATCATGAATAATATTATCTATTACCACATCTTCAACATTATAGTTAACTTTACGTACCGGCATAAAAATAGCGTCTACTGCTAGAAAATTATCTTTTTGATTAGATAGAGCAAAGTTATTACTTAATGTGCTGGAAATAGCATTTTTTGCGCTTAAAGTATACCCGGTACCTTGTTGTATTTGAAATTCAAATTCTAAAGTTACTGCAGAAGATACTGTTGCAATATGGGCATCAGGATTTAATAAACTAACTCCATCTGGTAATTGTAACCATTCTGCTGTAATATCACCAGGACCAGTATAAGTCAAAGATGCAAATTTATTATCTTCAGGATTATCTTCTAATTGTTGCTGACATCGTAACACAATTCCTTTTATGTTCAAAAGGAGTTCTAGAATATCTTCTCTTACACTAGGTATCGTTGTAAATTCATGAGTAACAAATTCAAATGGACTTCCAGGCGTGATTTGATATTTAATCCGAGCAGCTGTTATAGAAGTGCCTACTAAATCAGATAATAAAGAGCGACGTAAAGCATTACCTACTGTTAGACCTTGGCCAACTTTTAAAGGTTCAATGACAAAACATCCGTAATGTTGTGCACTATATTCAATTTTGGACTCAATACATTCAATTTTTAGTTGAGTCATATTTTAGAATAAATAGTTGTAAATTATACACGACGTTTTTTAGGAGGTCTACATCCATTATGAGGAACAGGAGTGATATCTCTAATAATACTAATCCCTAAACCTGCAGATTGAATTGCACGTATAGCTGTTTCTCTACCTGCTCCTGGCCCTTTAACTATAATTTCTACCTGACGCATCCCTTGATCCATTGACTGACGTGCTGCTACTTCAGCAGCTGTTTGAGCTGCAAATGGAGTGCCTTTTTTGGCACCTTTAAATCCACAAGATCCTGCAGAAGCCCAAGATACAGCTTCTCCATTAATATCAGTCATAGTTACAATTGTGTTATTGAAAGTTGCTTGAATATGAGCAACTCCTTTGGGAATGTTACGTTTTACTTTACGATTAACTGTCTTTTTTGTTGGTCTAGCCATAGATAAAAGGAAATTTTAATTTCAATTATTAAAGAAATAATAATATTTTTTTATTATTATCCTTGACGTTGTTTATGTTTTGGATTAGTGCAAATAATCATTACTCTTTTACGACGTCGAATTACACGACATTTATTACATATCTTTTTAACTGATGGTTGTACTTTCATATCATTTGAAATCAATTATAAAAAACTATCCTACCAAATTACATTTCAGAAGATCCTATAACTAAGTACGTCGTATTCTATATGTTATACGACCTTTATTAAGATCATATGGAGTTAGTTCGACTTTTACACGGTCACCAGGTAAGATTTTAATATAATTTCTACGGACTTTACCTGAGATGTAAGCTAAAATCAAAAAACCATTGTCTAAAGTAACTCTGAAAGTCGCATTAGGTAAGGATTCAGTGACTAATCCTTCCATTTCGATAAGGTCTTGTTTAGACAAGGTGAAGTCTCCTTTGTATACTACTAAATACTATTGTTCATTTTATTACTAGCTTCAGCTTTCGCTTTAAGATCCTCTTCTTCTTTCTCCCAATCATAAAATGTATCCACCCAACGGCCTTCCATTTCATCTAAAATTTCTAGATATATCCCTAAAAGAACTGCAAAAGTAATAGTATCACCGCCTAACACTGGGATATTAAAAATACTAAAGATAGTATTAGGAATTACAATTAAAGCTATTAAATACAGAGAATTAATAAAACTAATTTTGGCAAGGATATCTGTTAAAGTTGCAATAGTTTCACGACCAGGATGCATTGCAGTAAAGCGTCCACCTATTTTGTTTACATTTTCAGCCAAATCTTTAGGGTTGATAATTAGTAGTGCATAAAAAAAACTAACTGCAATTATGGCTGCAAAGTAGACAGGCATATAAAAGATATTATCTGTTGAAAACATACCACCTACATCTAAACCTAATGTTAAGGCAGGGGGCAAGGCAGAAAGTATTCTTCCTGGTAAAGAAGCAATTGTAGATGCAAAAAACAAAGGACTCACTCCACAAAAGCTTAAACGTAGAGGAAGAAAAGCTTCGGATTTTACCAGTTTACTACGAAAAGGAGAGAAATATACCATACTAATAGGGTATATTAGCTCATGATAAGCTACAGCAACCAGGACTAAAATAACACTAAGTATTAAAAATACAATATACCCTGAGGATATATCATAGTTCCAAATATCTTGGGTCATGTAACCAACATCTTTACATAAAGATATTGAAATTAAAAATGATGGTCCATTACCGAGACCATATTCAGTTATTAATTCACCTATCCACATTAATAAAATAGAACCTGTTGTTAAAGTTACACAAGTATTCAATCCAAAACTAAAACCTGGAGTATACGCATAACTCTGCATAGAAGAAGCAGCGCTAATAGACTGAAAAGCAGCCATGAATACAGTTAGGTTGCGTTTTAAAATAGCTACTTGAGTTCTTCCGTAGGCAGCTTCTTTTTTTTGTAGTCTTTCTAAACGAGGAATTAGTGGACTAATTAATTGAATAATAATAGATACACTAGTATAAGGACTATTACCTAAATAGAACATACCCATATGAGAACTATTTAATGGTAAAAGGTGGGACTGAGCTCCCTCGATGAATGAGTAACGAAGTAAAGGGTAATCAACACCACCTATTGGTATACCATCAAATATTCCTATTAACAGAAGAAGTCCCAAAGTAATAGACATGCGTTTAGGAAAATCAAATAAACTATAATGAGATCTCATTGTTGGTTAAATTCCTGAATCTTTTAACTTTGCATATACTATAAAAATATTTTTATTAGTTATTAGACTAGGCAACTGATAATCTACCAGAGATAACATAGAACTTCACCACCTAATCCTTGCAGACGCGCTTGTCTATCTGACATAACCCCTGAAGAAGTAGATAAAATAGCTATACCCAGACCTCCTAGTATACGAGGTAAATTACGTGCATTTACATAAACACGTCTTCCTGGTTTGCTTATACGTTTTAAACAAGTTATAAAAGAATGTTTTCCATTACCTTCATATTTTAAAGTCAAAACTAAATATGGTCTATTATCTATAGATATTTTTTCCATATTGTCAATAAAACCTTCATCACACATAACTTTTGCCATGGATATAGTCATGCGCGTAGCTTCAATATTAACTATTTTATGCTTAGCTAACATTGCATTACGAATACGAGTTAACATATCAGCAATTAAATCATTTGTCATAGCTTAGACTAAAGCTCCTGTTATTTTTTTTCAAAAGGCATTCCTAATTCTCTCAGTAACACGAGAGCCTCTTTATCTGTTTTAGCAGTTGTAACGATAGTAATATCCATTCCACGAACTGCATCTATCTTATCAAATTCTATTTCAGGGAACATTAATTGTTCATTTAGCCCAATTGAATAGTTCCCACGTTTATCAAAACTAGAACTAGAAATTCCTTGGAAGTCTCGTATACGAGGTAATGCTAAATTGATTATTCTTTCCAGAAAATCATACATTTTAGGTCCACGTAGAGTAACTGACATACCTACAGGCATACCTTCTCTAATACTAAATCCAGCAATTGCTTTTTTAGATGAATTTAATATAGGACGTTGACCACAAATCATAGCTATTTCATTTAAGGAATTTTCTAAAGATTTAGAATTACCCCCTGCAGATCCTAATCCTCTATTAATCACCACTTTAGTGATTGTAGGAATCTCATGAACATTTGTGTAATTAAATTGTTCTTTTAAAACAGGTCTTACTTTCTCTAAATAATATTTTTTTAAAGTATTAGACATACTTTCACTCCACTTTTATAACCACATAAGAGCGATACTTCTATGGTTTATTAAATTAAATCTATAGTACTTCTGGGGCCAAAGATAAAATTTTAGTAAAGTTCTTATCTCGCAACTCACGTGCTACTGGTCCAAATACACGAGTACCACGTGGATTACCATTATCATTGATAAGAACCGCTGCATTATCATCAAAACGGATCCATGTTCCATTTTCACGGCGTAAACGTTTACGAGTGCGTACAACTACTGCACGAACAACTTCAGATTTGCTCACAGCCATGTTAGGTAATGCGTCTTTTACTACAGCAATAATAGTATCTCCGATACTTGCATATGTACGATTTCCCCCTCCGATAACACGTATACACATCAATCGACGTGCTCCGCTGTTATCTGCAGCGGTCAAATTAGTTTGAGGCTGAATCATATGATAAATTATGAATTTATAATTTACTAAATAATAGAACGTTAGATTGTCTCAGAACGAACTAAAAATTTAGTTTTTACTGGCATTTTATAGGATGCAATACGCATCGCAGCACGTGCAACTTCTTCTGAAACTCCACTCATTTCAAATAAAATTTTGCCAGGTTTAATAACTGCTACCCAAAATTCTACTGCTCCTTTACCAGAACCCATACGAGTTTCAGCAGGCTTTTTAGTAACAGGTTTATCTGGAAAAATACGAATCCATAACTTGCCACCTCTGCGAGCGTAACGTGTTATAGTACGTCGAGAAGCTTCAATTTGACGGGCATTAATCCACCCTGCTTCACGAGATTGTAGAGCGAATTCTCCAAAAGCTATTGTGTTACCAGTTGAAGCAATACCTCTTTTGTGGCCTCGATGATGTTTACGAAATTTTGTTCGTTTAGGACTAAGCATGCTCTTCGATAATTAAATTAAATTTTAAAATGATTATGTAATAATCTATTAAATGTATTGTAGATAACCTAAAAAAATTAAGCTACTAGTTCATCACCAGGCATAATTTCACCGTTAAAAATCCAAACTTTTATGCCTAATACTCCATAAATAGTTTGTGCACGAGCTGTCGCGTAATCAATATTAGCGCGCAATGTTTGTAACGGTACTCGCCCTTCTCTCATCCATTCAGTACGGGCAATCTCTGCACCATTTAAACGGCCTCCAATCTGGACTTTAATACCCAAGACCCCAGCTCTGTTAACTTTTTGGACTGCTTGACGCATAGCTCGTCGAAAAGCAACTCGCTTTTCCAATTGCTGTGCAATACTTTGAGCCACTAAAAAAGCATTCAAATCTGGTTCTTTAATTTCATGAATATTAAGTAATATTCGTCCATCGATTTTTAATTTATGTTTTAAAAATTGATGTAATTCTTCTATACCTGCCCCATTTTTTCCTACTATCAATCCTGGTCTTACTGTCCAAAGATGAATATCTATTTGGTTACCACGACGTTGAATTTCAATACGTGCTAAACCGGATTCAGAAATTTTATGAGTTCCGTATTCAAATTTGCTAATAGATTCACGGATTTTACGATCTTGATCAACTAATCTACTATATTGACTAGGTTTAGCAAACCATTGTGCAGCATGTTTTTTACTAATACCAAGACGAAATCCAAGAGGATGTATTTTTTGTCCCACGAGTTATATCCTTATACTTTTAGATAATCTAGTTGCCTTCACGAGCTTTAACAATAATAGTTAAATGACATGTAGGACGTTGAATAGCATAAGCACGACCTTGTGCTCTTGGTTGAAAACGTTTTCTAACTGTACCTTGATCAGCATAAGCTTCAGATATTATAAGATCATCCCTTTTAATATCGTAATTATGAGAAGCATTTGATGCTGCTGAATACAAAGTTTTTAAAATAGGTGTACATGCTCTATAAGGCATAAAGCCTAAAATTAGTAAAGCATCCTTATAAGAACGGCCTCTAATCTGATTAAGTACACGTCGTACTTTTGTAGGAGAAATAGGAATTTCTCTTGTAATTGCCTTGGCTTCCATAATTTAAGGTTACTTTGATAAACGAATATTAACCTACTATTGATATAGGTTAGATAGTATTCTTATTTAAAAATAAAAGTTAACAGTTATTTAACTTTAGCGGCGCCCTTTCGCATCACTTTTAACGTGACCTTTGAAAGTACGAGTTGGTGCAAATTCTCCTAATTTATGACCTACCATTTGATCTGTAATAAATACAGGAATGTGTGTACGACCGTTATGAACAGCTATTGTATGACCTATCATAATTGGAAGTACTGTAGAAGAACGTGACCATGTTTTTAACATATTACGTTTCTTCTCTTTATTGAGTTTTAAAACCGCTTGCAGAAGACTTTCTGCTACAAAGGGTCCTTTTTTTAGAGAGCGTCCCATTCGAAATTAATTAATTGAGTATATAAACGAACTAAGAAAAAGCGTATAGAAAATTCAAATTTCTACTTAGAACGGCGAATTATTAGACGATCACTATATTTCTTTGAATTACGTGTTTTTGGGCCTAGAGCCTTGTTACCCCATTGGTCAACAGGAGCGGAACGTCCTACTGGAGCTCGTCCTTCTCCACCACCATGTGGGTGATCACAAGGATTTTTAACAGAACCTCGAACATGAGGACGTCTTCCTAACCAACGGTTACGACCTGCTTTACCCAGCACAATATTATTAGCATCTATATTACCAACTTGTCCAATAGTTGCCCAACATGTATTATGCACCATTCTTACTTCTCCAGAAGGTAATGTAAGAGTTACATAAGAATTTTCTTTCGCTAAAATTTGAGCAGAAGTACCTGCAGCACGGACCATTTGTCCACCTTGACCTGGACGAAGTTCAATATTGTGAACTTGAGTTCCTAAAGGTAAATTAGCTAAAGGTAAGCAATTGCCAATATTAATAGGAGCTTTAGAGCTAGTTATTACTTGACTATTAACTTCAAGTCCAGCTGGATGTAAAATATATCTTTTTTCTCCGTCTTGATAAATTAAAAGTGCTATATTTGCATTACGATTAGGATCATACTCGATACTAGCTACACGTGCTGGAATATCTAATTTTAAACGTTGAAAATCAATAATACGATATAAACGTTTGTGTCCACCACCTCTGTGACCACTTGTAATCACTCCGCGATTATTACGGTTTCTAGAACGTTGATATCCATGAATCAATTTTTTTCTAGAGCGACTATCTTTTGCCGGCGTTAATTCGGAAAAGTCGGAAACACTACGGTGACGAGTTCCAGGTGTGTAGGCTTTATACTGACGAATTGCCATAAATTCCCCTACTTTAAATATTTATTTAGCTTGTAATCTGAGGAAAACCAGAGATTGTATCTCCTTTTTTTAAGGTAACAATAGCTCTCTTAGGTCTTGCTATATAAACCTGCCAACGACCAAATCTACGTTTTTTACGTGGAGGACGATGAGTATTCACTGCGATTACTTGAACATCGAATAACTCTTTAATTGCTTTTTTAATAGAAGTTTTGGTTGCATTGGGTGCAACGTCAAACGTATATTGATTTTGAGCTAGAAGTCCTAGTGACTTCTCTGTTATTACTGGAGCATAAAGAATATCTGTATCCAGCATTGCTTGCTGTGCTGCCATGGCTCGTTACTTAAATTAGTTTTTAAAATATGTTTATCTGTAGAATAATTGAAGTTTATAAAACAGATCAAACAATTAATAGTGATCACTTTATAATCACTGTCCTTATGATAAACAAAATTATATGTATGAAAAACCTTTTTTTGATAAATTTTATTATTCTATAATACTGTCTGAATATTTTAATGATTCTAATAATTGGTTTAGAAAACGGAGAGAGAGGGATTTGAACCCTCGGTACAAATAAATCGTACAATAGATTAGCAATCTACCGCTTTCGACCACTCAGCCATCTCTCCATTTAAGCAATAGGGAACCAAGAATACATATCTTCTGTATAATCAATATTATATCCAAATTTATGATTAACCTATGGTTCCCTCAATACTTTATTGATCTTTTATGTTAACAATTAATTCTAATTACTATATAATGCATTACCTAAACGTAGTGCTAAAATAGCAACAACTAAAGCAACAAATAATGCTGCAAACACCTGAATATCAGAAATTGGCATACTATGTCCTCAAATTTTTAAACTTTTCGGATTTTATAAAATTATAAATTGCCACCACGTGCTGCAAGAAGACCAACAATGATTGGCCCAGATAAAATAACTGCGCCTAAAGCAGCTAAAGTTGCTAGAACATTGAAATTTAATGCATCCATAAATTATCCTTTATCATTTTTTTATTTTTCTAGTCCAAGAAGAGTAAATGTATCAAATTTAACTAGATTAGGTTCCACGTATTTCTAATTAAAAAATAGAAATTAGAAACCACTACGTCCCCATACTACAAGAGATAAAGAGAAAGTAAAAATTACCATTAATCCTGCCCAACCTAGACTAATAATATCCATAGAAGATTCCTATATCGTGAGGTTTAATATTATATTACCAAAAGTCTTGACTTTTACCAACATCTCCGACATTATACAAGTATATATCTAACAATTAATATTTAATTGTATGCGTTCTAATGTATATGATATAACATTAACTACTAGATAATTCATTATTATCAGATGACGGAAGCGGAAGATCGAAACCTAGCAAATAGTAACCTATATTGTCCACTCTTGTCTTGTATCTAGGTTGCATAAGTACAAATCGCTTATTCTTATCAAGGCCAAGAAGGAGATTAATAGAAACTATGTACATAGGATTAGGATAAGTTAAAAATCCATAAACGAATGTATAAAGAGATATAATAGTTGCAAAATTTTGGATAACTTTAATAGTTAACATAAGTATTAGCAGATTCATTTGAAATGAATCTAGATGAAATACTTTGTATAAATATTCACGTATTATTATACATGGTATTACATATTTAAATCTGATTTTAAAAAGTTTCATAGAATTGTATGATTTAAATTTTCTATTTCTAATTATAAATTTAAATGGCGATATGGCCAAGTGGTAAGGCAGGGGATTGCAAATCCCCCATCCCCAGTTCAAATCTGGGTGTCGCCTCAATCTTTAGATATACTTATTATTTAATATAAAACTAAAAAAAGATACTCTATTGTAAAACATAGAGTATCTTTTTTTAGTTTTATATTAAATAATAATATTTACTTTTTCTGGGATCTGCATTTCTGCAGTTAAATTATGCTTTTCTAACTCTTCCATTATTAAAAGCATATCTGAATAATATAAAACATCCTTTCTAACAAGATCTTCGGCAAAAATATCAAGAACAAGACGGTATTTATTTAATAAACGAATTGCTTCTGCTATGCATAAAGATGAAACTTCAAAAATTTTATCTTCTACTAATGAATTTAATGAATCGTTAATATAGGCTCCTTCATTGGTTAATTTATTACTATTCTCAACCCATGACGGATCTTTAGTGTAAAACAATTTCGGAGATTGTTGATATTCTTCTGGTTCGATAGGCATTACACCTATTTCAGACATTCCACTAGCCTTTATCATAGTACGAATAATACCAGTAGCCAATTCCAAATCCTCACTAGATGTTGAAGAAGTTTCTCCATAAACGTATATTTGTGATGCAATACCTCCTAAATAACCAATAATATGATCTCGTAAATCTACACGGTTAAGTAAATAACGTTTTGTAGAATAAAACTGAATCCAAGCTCCTCTAGTTTTACTCTTTAAATCAATTCTTGTTAAAGGTTCATGATTTGGAAGCAGTATAGATAATAGAGCACGACCAGCCCAATAATAAGCATCCATTCTTAAACGAGCACTACCTAAAGCATCCTTGACATGTAAACTAATTGTATACGGACTAATAACATCTAAATTATCTAAATCAATAACTGTAGAAACAATACCATCTTTTACTACTGTCTTCTCTGCATATCCTCCTAAAATAACAGTTTTTAATTCTGGAGTATAATAATGATTCATTGCTTCATGAACCCTTTCTAGAGATAGTTCTTCTTCTCCAGCTACTGCCATATTTAAGATAGCCTCACCAAATATAGTAGCAATGCCACCTCCACTTATTCCAGGTGTTTCAACTGCAAGTAAATAAGAATCTACATCAGGGGCTAAAAGACCTTTAGCATATAAGTCAATAATTTCTGTTCTATCATATAAGGATGGTAATCCTAACACAATATTACGTTCAATACGACCAGGTCGAAGTAAAGCCTCATCTATTAAATGTCCACGATTTGTTGCAGCTAACGTTAAAATAGTATATTTTTTACTATCAATACCATCTATTTCAGTTAACAACTGATTTAGACAAGCAATAGCTTCTTCTTTATTATCTTTATCAGTTGTTGAAACTTCTTTACCTTCTTCGTCGTTGTTTTGTACAGCAATATTTTGATCAGCTAAAGACTCTAGTTCATTAATACTTTCTTCTATACCTATTTCTTCATTTTCATCAGTTGGTAAATTGGAACTAATGCTATCCTGTTCTTCATTAAATCTCTTCATCCCTTGGCGTGTATTGAGATCTAACGACTTAATCCAACTTTTACTATTTTTTTCTTCTTTAGTTGTTTCATAGCTTCGCTGCATTGCAAATGCATCAATTTCATCTATGAAAACTATACAACGTCCTTTATCTCTAGCTGTTTTATAAATAGCTTTTATACGCTGAGCACCAATACCTTTCTTTTTATGAAGCAGATGTGCTCCACTTTCCCATATGAAAGACACTGCTGATTCTCCAGCAATAGCAAGAGCTAATAGAGTTTTGCCAGTCCCTGGCTCACCTAAGAATAAAATACCTCTAGGTATTTTAGCTCCCATACGACGATATCTACGAGAATATGATAAGAAGGAAATAAGCTCTCTACCTTGTTGTTTTTCTTCTTTTAAACCAGCAATATCTTTAAGGCGGGTAGTAGGTTGACTAGTATTAATAATTAAATCTGGTAAATTCTCAGGCATATTATCAGATAATAAGATAGGGAGGAAGAATAATTTACCATAATAAGATATATACATGCCTACAGACCAAACATAAGGAAAAGTGAAAATTAAAGCAGTAAGAAGCCAAATAGTTTGTAAGATGCGTGTTACGATAGGTTCATGAATAGTTATATTAGTCATCATAACAGACTTTCTAGTATCATCTTCTTTTGCTGTTATCAGATTCACTATAGATCCAAATTCAGAAGGTGAAATGTAAGGAATAGGCATCATCGCCTCGCGATATTGATAAAGAGTAGAAACTTTAGGTAAAGCTTTTGCCATCAAAGTACGCCCATGTCCTCGTTGTATAGATATTGGACCAACTGAATTAGTAATTAAAGCATAATCAGTAGATGGATATCCATCTACTGGAGGTTCCTTTTGATGGAATGCATCTACACCTACTCTATGATGTCTACCACTTACTCTTTCTTCTGGTAATCTAACAATATATTCATAGTGATTACGAATACGACGCTGATCTAGATTACCATACTTTTCTTCATCTCCTTCAAATCGAGGACGTGCTGCTTCTGTAATTATGTGTTTCTTCGGTCTATCAGCTTCAGGAATATTATCAATAGGAATATACCCTACTTTTCCTCCACCAAATTTATTATTTTTGATACGAGTTCTGATAATTCTTCTACTATAAGCCCTATTTCTCAATTGCCAACGTCCTTTATCGGCTAAGCTATCTAATTCAGGGTCACCAGAAGTGACCTCACCACGAACATTGAGAGCTCCAATATCTCTGTGATTGCCAAAAAGATCTATATTTAAATATAGATCTGAATCATTACTCGTATCATATGTAGGAATTTGAGAGAAGTAAACACTATCCATAAAACGCTCATTTGCTGAGCGTATACGATTTACTTTTTTAAATTGTTTTTTGCGTTTTCTATGTCGACGACCTCTAATGAAATCCCCATTACTTTGAACATACACACCTCTCTTATTGATGTAAGGCACATTGACAAAATGCTCTGCATCTTCAGCTTCTTCTTGTACTTCATTTCTATAATCTTCAAGGTCTTTTATATCAGATTCTTTATATAAATCATCTAATATATCTTCCTCTTCAAGACTATTGTGATCATTTAAAGAGTCGTCTTTTACTCTTGTATCAAAGTTAAATAATAAGTTTTTATGAATACTACTTAAATCTTTAAAAAGATCATTCTTTTTTTCTTCAGATGGATCTACTAAACTTAAGAAGTCATCTTTCCATTTATCTAACATAGAAGCCTGTTGTAAGTCTTCCTCATCGATAAATCCATTGTTCAATTGGTATTCATCTAAATCAAATGTTACAGTATCTAAAAGATCTGCCCCATACGCTGTTGGAAAAAAGTTAAAGATTTTATCTTCATTTGTAGAAATAAAATAATTACCTTTACTTATTCTATGCTTAGCACGTTCTGATACATAAAGTTCTTGAACAGAAGGCTTGCTTACTTCTAATGGAGATACATATTCGGACAGTGCTTTAATGTCTGGAACAGAAAGAAGCAATTGCTTATCAGGAAGCTGATGTGTTCGTCTTACATTCTCACTAAAGTCACTTGGGATATCAAGATCAAAGTCACCTTTTTCCGTATCCTCTTCTCCATTAGTTGAATAACCATTAGTTGAATAACCGTTAGTTGAATAACCGTTAGTTGAATAACCGTTAGTTGAATAACCGTTAGTTAGATCACCACCATTATCCACACGTACAGAGGATAACTTATTATTAGATAAATTATCTTCACTAGAGTGAACGACATTCGTGATGATAGACCCGTTATGATCAGGTAAAGAGCTAACGTCAGCACTATTGTTTGCAGTACTCTCACGTAAAGAAATATCCACGTCCCGAGGTACTTCAGGTCCGATAGTCTCACTTGGTCGCCCAATATTATTTTCATTACTTATCTCCTCATTTCCATTTTTATTTTCTCTCTTTGATTGAAAATCACTCAAATATGCATCTAATTCTGCAGGAGATTTAGCTAAAAAATAAGCTAAATATTCATCTACTTCTTTAGGAAAATTGGCTCTATAATTATTTGATAAATAAAGATGTGGCTTTGTCATACGATAAACTTTAGGTTTAGCTGTTTTACGCTTTCTGTACCCAAAGTATTTACGATAAACTGGATTAACCATATCTTTAGGAAATTGTCCTAAAAATGTAAAATGCAAGTAATTTTCCATTGATGTTAATATATCAGCTTCCACCGCTTCATGTATTAAACAATCATCTTCCAACCATTTTCCAAAGAAACTCTCAATTGCATCAGCTGACATGTGAGAATCAACTTCTTTTTTATGAAGATCCCATGCTAAAAGATTCCATGGTAAATAGACATCCTCTGGAATAGGTTTATCTAAATAACGGTGTTGACGACCCATTTCATCATGGTATTGATTTGGACGGCGTGCAAGTTTATTTCGATAATTATCCCACCATGCTGGCACTGCTCTTGGATTTGTATTACCAGGCATTAAACGACGTTTTAATGCTGAATAAGGGGAACGAGGTACATCTACCCTATCTGGTCTGCGTTTAGAAGATAAAGGATATGGCACACTTTTTGGAACTTCTAATGACAATCTTAGTTTAGAACGTAAATCATTTGGTCCTGCATTAACATTATCAACAAAGAAATAAACTTCTGGTTGTTGTGTGAATTCATAGTGAAGTTTTGTAGCCTTTCCATTAGAGAAAGATCTTCCACGTTTTCGCAGTCTCTTGCCTATTTCGTCCCATTTTACGTTTCCATTATGACCAACAATAGAGACACCTTTCTTATTCTTAAGAGTATTTTTGTATGGTTTATATAATAGTCTATTATTAATTAATTTATCTGTTTTTCCAAGGGTCCATAATGTTTTTAATCTTGATTCTCCTATATAAGTAGCTATATATTCGTAAGGATTATTCCCGTACATAAAATCATGGAAATCCTTATTTTTTATGAAATTAGCTTTAAATTTACTTTCAAAATTGTGATATCTGTACCACCATGCATAAGTATCGTTAAAACGAATTAAATATTCATGAAGATAATTACGTAAAAGAGGATAAACTCTAGGTACATATTGAATATTTAGTTTTTGAATTTTACTAAATTTTCTAACTGACATTAAATCTTCAATACGATTTCTTCGATTCTTTATAACTTTTTTCTTATGTTTGCGAGCCCCTCGTTCTTTTGATAAAGCAATACGCTGTTGATTA
>Ga0255759_10002963_pt1 | contig 15014 bp, 11 predicted proteins | sample 101ome_20_FD_179959 | JGI IMG/M metagenome (GOLD analysis project Ga0255759, IMG submission 179959) | Coastal salt marsh microbial communities from the Groves Creek Marsh, Skidaway Island, Georgia - 101404AT metaG (version 2) | ecosystem: Environmental > Aquatic > Marine > Intertidal zone >...
CTACCCGCAACGTGCTTGAACTATTGCGAAGGGTCATCAATTTCGGAGTCCGCCAGCGTCATTGTCCTGCCCTCAATTGGGTGATTGAACTGCCAAAACAAGATCCAAACAGTGAACGTATTGAAGTACTGACCCCAGAACAGTTCCAGAACCTACAGCAGGTATGGGAATCCTATCCAGATCGGCAACTTTCACATTTGCACCAATTCATTGGCTGGACAGGCTCAAGACCCTCGGAAGCGCTGAAACTACTTTGGAAGGATGTTGATTTTGATCGGGGCAACTACATCAAACGCGACACCAAGAGTGGCAAGACGTTGATCCAGCCGATGAATGAGAAGGTGCATGAGGTGCTGTTGCGTCAGAGAGAACTGCTGAATAGTAGTTCAGCAGAATTGCAGGAGAGTTCTTATGTTTTCCCGGCAAGCGATGGTGGTTTGCGAAGATTGGATAGTCTGAAGAAGCGTTTCAGCCAACTGAGGGATCTAGCTGGTATCCCGAAAGAGTTCAGACCAAATTACTGCCTACGAGACACGATTGCTTCAATGATGTTGTCAAATGGAGCTACCTTAGCGGAAGTCGCTTACCAGTTAGGACACGCCCCTGGCTCACCGATGACTAGGCGCTACGCCAAATTCATTCCAGCGGCTCAACAAAGTATTGCTAACAAGGCTCAGGAGGCGATGAGTTCGTTGCTGGAAACAAAAGCATTAGCCAAAAGTGGGTAAAGCTCTTTGCCAAAAATTTCTACTGCTTGATTCAACTGTTGATCGCAGAAAAGTTTCACAATCTTAACTATTCCTGAAAGTCATCCTAATTGAGACTTGGCTGATCTGATCGAATTGTGTCAAATTATTACATTAATGAAAATATATTTAAATTGACAAAATTTAGGGCTGGTTGCTATCCTTTCAAAGTCATTCATTGATTTGCATTCCTCAGAAAAGATACTACCTTGCCAAAAGTCCTCTCCTCTACCCTCTTTGCTTGTCTCCTTTGTTTTCTTTCTTTAACGACTAAGGCCCAGACAGAGTCTGATATTCATCTTAGGCTCGCAACCGGAGGACACACTGCAACGATCAATAAGTTGCTGATTACCCCCCAGGGACAAATTGTTACAGCTTCTGCGGATAAAACCATCCGTGTCTGGAATATGAACGGAGGGCGCCTCGAGGAAGCACGAAAGATTCTTGGGCAAATCGGAGCTACTTTCGGGGACGTCAATGCGATCGCCATCTCACCAGATGGAGGCTTGTTGGCCAGCGGTGGATTCTTCAATCAGCCTGGTGGGAGAGATATTGGAAGGATTCGTCTCCACGATTTCAAAACAAGAGAAATAGTTGGGGTGCTCAAAGACCATCAGAACGTAGTACTCGACCTGGCTTTTTCACCAGATGGTAAGTGGCTGGCCTCGGCTTCCTATGATGGTACGGTGCGTATCTGGTCCACTAAAGATGGGTATTCTAGAAAGCCTACCTATATTTTGAGTGAGCACTCCGCTGCTGTATTTGCTGTCCGTTGGCTTCCTGACAGTCAGCATTTGGTAAGTGGTTCCTTCGATCACACAGTGAAATTATGGCATCTTCAGAAGGCGGCTAGTCAGCCATCAAATTCAGTATCGACAGCAAAGCACGATAACAGAGTTGACTCGCTAGCAGTAGGCCCTGACTGGATCGCCAGTGCAGGTGATGACTATACAATCCGACTTTGGGATTTCAATCTGAATCCAATACGAACCATCCGCTCTGAGACCCACCCAGCAGGTCTGGCCACTCATCCCAACGGAAAATGGTTACTCACAGGGCAAGCATCCCAACCCTCACAAGTCAACGTTTGGAACACCGAAACTGGTACATTGCTTTACTCCTACAAAGGCCACGAGAACCTGACAAAGGCAATTGCTTGGATTGACGATCAGACTGCGATCAGTGCTGGTGGAAGAAACCATGAGATTGATCTTTGGAGAATAGGTTTTGGTTCAGAAACTCCCCAACGGATCTCTCGTTCAGTCGGAATTGGGGAGCGAATCCCTGCGATTGGACTGCACGGTGAATCAGAAAAAACTCTCGCTTATCTAAAAAAGAATCTGAGTCCCATTGACTACTTTTTCGATTTGAGTGGTTTGAGCAATCAAGGTTTCAGCATCACAGAGATTAACAAGTTTGAAGGCTTACCAACAAATTTTGGTGCACTGAGCCTGTCTCATCAGAAAGGTGGTGCCTATGGTTTTGAGGATGCCGTACTGGTGATCAAGGAAAATGAAGAAGAGAAGGCCCGAATTGTTCTGGGAGCACCGAACGGCTTTAGGCACAGAGTTTACGGATTTGCTCCGGATGGATTAATTGTCTCAGGAGGTGCAAATGGTCAGCTACGTGTCTACGATTCCAACGGAGATGAAATTGCCAGATTAGTAGGACATGACGGGGAGATGAGAGCACTGGCGATTGATGGCAAAAGGCTGCTGAGTGGAGCTACTGATCAGACCTTGCGTGTGTGGAATCTTGAGAATGTGAGTGGAACTATTCAGCCGGGGGTAAGTGCTTTTGTTGGATTCAATAGATCAAACAATTTGCTGATTCCGACACAGTGGGTTGCCTGGACACCTTCAGGTTATTTCAGTAGTAGTCCCAACAGTGAGCAGCTTATTGGCTTTCATCTAAATCGTGGAGAAGACAGGGCAGCTGATTTTTATGCGGGTAGTCGTTTCTTGGAGGATCTTTACCAACCCCAGCTGATCAAGCTGGCTTATGAGTTCGGTCGTGAAGACGTCGCTATTTCTGAGTATGAACAGAAATCAGGACTAACGTTGATGAAGATCTCAGAACTGTTAGAGCCTAGAGTGTATTCTGAGAAGATAAAACAGGATTACTAGTTCGGATTTGCATCAAATTAGCTAGCCAGTCGAGACTAATTCTTTCAAAAATATAAAAGATCCTTCTTGAAAGCCATCACTTGACTACCAGATGCTGCAGGTCCACTCTGGTGGAAGAGTCCCAAGCGAAACGCACTCAACAGCTAAGCTGCTTGCAGCAATGGAGACGCTCCCCTGCAGTTCTCTAACGACTGGTTCTTGCGTACACAGAACCAGTAAGTCGCGCTAGTTTGCTCCTTTTCGTTTGCTAGTGCGATTGGTTGTTTCAAGGGAAGTCCCCACCCTCAGAGGGGTTTCCCTATCCTTCCGCAGCACCTGTTACTGCCAATTCCAGCACTCCAGAAAAAATCAAACCATCACTTGACTACTGAGCACCAGAGGTCCACTGTCTCGGTTGAGAGACCCAAGTGATAGTCTGATTTCAGTCGACACGCTGTAATCAGCCAAGCTGGAAAGGTCTGCCATTCACTGATAACGACAAATCTGTTCGGTGAGTTCAATTTTGGTGTGGAGATTTGCATGCGTATACTCTCCTCTACATCGCCCCATTGATTTCCTCAAGGGCAGTCCCTCCTACCAGTGGGGCTTCACTTTCAGCGCAATTTCCTCTGTTCCAGCATTTCTTAGCTAGTTTGATGTAGTATTACGAAGAGCATGTATCTGAAGGTTTGTTCATAACAAATTTTCAAGAAGACATTTAATATATTCTTTTATTCAGAAGAAAATGAACTCCGCTCACAAATAATACAGCAGGCACATTTAAGTACTTATATTAAATGGAATAAATTATCATATGCTTACATCAGCGAAAGAAATTTTCGCTCATCTGAATATACAAATGCATTAAATTTATTTGGGAATTGATAATTCATTTTTTTCTTTCTTACAGATATGTGTCAGTACTACTATACGCATACTATTTAGGCTCTTTATTAGAAATTCATTCTATTCAAAAAGACCTCTGAAAATAAGACCAATATTTTTATTTGCTAAGCAACATATACTTAAAGAACAAAGTATGATAATGATATAGGACACTATACAATATCGTATATGTGTCTTTCAATTAAGAGCTGTCTATGAAATTTCCAGAATGGACGGGAAAAGCGATTTGGGGTGCTGTAGTAGGCGCTGTTGGTTTTGCTCTCATAGGTTTTAATTATATGGGTTGGGTACTAGGTAGCACTGCAATAAAAATGTCTCATGAAGCCTCCCAAACTGCTGTTGTAAATGCCTTGGTACCGTATTGTATTTCAGCCTCGAAAGAGGATCCGTTATCGACAGAAAAGCTAGATCAAATAGAAAAAGCTACCGATTGGAAAAAACGTAGCCTTTTGGAGGAATCTGGCTGGGCCACCCCCTTAGATGCAGATAGACCCAATAGAGCGTTGGCAGATGCTTGTTTGGCAGCTCTGGAGGATAAAACTTAAAAGACTGCTAGAATGTTGGATTTGAGGGCATGGTCAAATGCTTTAAGTGGACATTCCCTCAGGATATAATTTTGAAGTCAGAATTTTGGGTGCTGAATTCTTGACATTGTTGATTATGAGTGGCTGAGACTTGTGTACAAACAGACACGGGCGAAACCAGAATCACTAAATGAATGTGCCCACTATCATCTCAATGAAAAGATACGCTTCAAAACAGTGGTTGGTGACTAAGGGCTGGATCAGGACGAACCGATTCGGCTAGTTTGGAAAAAATGAGGAAGGATGTCGATGCTGCTAAGTTAGACTACTTAAGCAGCATCTTTTTGAATCAGCAGAAGAGAATATTCTATTCTATGTTTTTCTTTTTACCAACGTGATTTCTCGCGGGGTTTAGCTTCATTCACTTTCCAAGCACGACCATCGATTTCATTTCCATTTAGTGCATCAACAGCTGATTTCCCTTCCGTCGAATCGTCCATCTCAACGAAACCAAAGCCTTTAGATCGATTATTGACTCGATCCATAATTACTGAAGCTTTGCTGACCTTTCCAAATTGGCTGAATGCTGAGCGTAACTGCTCATCTGTAACGCTATAAGCCAAGTTTCCTACGTAAATATTCACAAAAAATCTCACGAACTGTCTTGAACTAAAAAGTTGTTGAGTGATTCCAAGACTTAAATCCCTCAACGTCTCCAATACTATTAATTAGATTGGAACCATCAGCATACTAACAAATAAAAAATTTGACACTTTATTTCTGCGATTTGAATGGCCGACTTCAAAACACCCAAGTTATATCGTAATTCTTTCCATTCTGAGTAACTCTCTGCAGTAGGAGTAGTGTCTGTATTGATGTAGAGGAATCAACTTCATCAATTGTTTAATAAAAACTTTAAACAACGTCATCACCGGCTCCCGCCATGATCAATTTGCCTTCTTCTTCGAGCTTCTTGACTATCTTGATAATCTTTTGCTGAGCATTTTCCACATCAGCGATTTTAACAGGGCCCATATTTTCTAGATCATCATTAAGCATCTCTGCTGCACGAGTTGACATGGAACTCAAAATTAACTCTTTAACCGCATCACTCGCTGTTTTGAGTGCCATTGCCAGATCCGCCTTGTCGACATCCTTCAAGACGGTCTGCATTTGCTTACTATCGATTAGAGTCAGGTCCTCAAAGGTAAACATCAACTCACGAATTTGTTCTGCTAAATCTGGATTAGACTCTTCAATCGTAGAAAGAATCCGTGTTTCAGATGCTTTGTCCATTGCGTTGAGGATTTCAGCAACTGGTTCTACTCCACCAACTTTGGTGACCATGCTACCTGCTTGCTTCATTTCATCTGTCAAAACCTCATTCAGTTCATTGACAACACCAGGGGGAATACTATCTAAAGAAGCGATACGATAAACAACATCGGCCTGTATGTTTTCTGGAAGACTTCTCAGAGTAGTAGCCGCCTGGTCCACGTCTGTTAGGTAAGAGATAATCAAAGCTATCGTTTGAGGATGCTCAGTGCGAATATAATTAGAAATCATGATAGGATCTATGTACCTCAGTGCGTCTAGCCCCATGTCTTCATTCTGGGAACTCATCGCGGCACCTAGTTCCTTTGCCTTATCCGGTCCTAACGCTTTGCTGAGGGCATTTTTGATGAAGTCGGGTGAGGACATGAGATCACCGCCCCCATCACTCATTACCGATTGACGATAGAATTCCTCGAGCACTTGATCGAGCTCTTCAGAGGAAATGTCATTGAAGCGAGTCATGAAGTAGCCGACCTGTTGAATTTCAGCTTCTTCTAAATTCTGCATCACTGCTGCAGCACCTTCTTCGCCCAAAGCAAGCAATAAAATTGCAGCCTTCTTGGGCCCTGTCAGTTTGCCAACTGCCATTCGTTCGTCTCCAATGAGAGGATTAACACCTGCTTAGTTAGCTGGGTGAAAAGGGACGTAACTGAAAAAGCTTGGCAAAACCGATATTAAGTCTTCTTTCTGTTATAAAAGAGTAAACTTACTGCTGAGCAACCAGTTTTAATGAATCTCAGCGTTAAGACATGCTTCTCACTTGTGTTTTTTTAGCAGAATATTTTTTTAGATTTCACCTCCACAAAAATAATGAAGCATATTGAACGATTGAGCTCAATGAGATTAGAGGGTTGCAGGGGAAGATAGATTTAAGTTGATACAACACCAGAAGCTCAACATGCATTGTCATTTTTTAGCTCTTCAGTTTCAGCTAAGCAATTATCCCACCCTGCTAATTTTTCGATTCTCCGGTCTAAATCAATCAAATATTTTGTATAAAAGCTGAATTTGATCAAAGAATTTCTCCCAAATTACTCTTCTCTAACGGCCAATCATCTACCATTTCCGTTAAGAGTAGCTAAGGGCAAACTTGAAGAGGTTTGTGAGCATTATATCTCTTCAGTTTACATGCTACCGCTTCTGTCATGTTATTCTTGAGATTAGCACCATCTAACATAGTTTTTCTCATGGAGTTGTAAGTTCGATTGATGCCTATCGGGTGTGCCCCGTCCAGTATGCTCCTTTTCATCGAATCGTAATTCCTGCTTATTTCCTTTGAACTACTAATGGGCTTGCAGCCAAGACAGCTTTTTCTCTCAAGCGGTTGAATCATCTCCAGTTGTTTGGACCCAAAAGATGATGCGGCGATCGTCAACACACCCAATGTGAGCAAGACTATTTTTGTCAAGGTTACTGATTGCAAATGGTTTCTGTAATGGCATACAAGAATTAGGGAGAAATGCAGAGGTTGGATCGAATGTAATCAGAAGTAGTCTGTCAATCATCTAAAAAAACTTTTTCTGAGAAGCAGATGAGTATTACTATCGCTTCTTTTTTCTTCACTGCATAAGACATAGTAGTCTGGTCAACAACTATTTGCTTTTGGGCTCAGTTGCATTTTGGAAAGTTCGATGAGAATTCCAATAATTTCATTCTCTAACAGCTGAACTGTATCTAAGGAATTACCAGATTTTTCTATCTCCGGATTTAATTTTGATGGTAGTGCTATCAATCGATTTTTGATTTCACGCACACTTTGCTGGATAGCATCAATTACTGTTATCCCCTCACGTATTTTCTCTTTAGGTGATTCTTGAAAGGGTGTTTTCCTGAAAGTCATATGAGCTTCTTCTCGTTGACCAATTCTCTCTGAATTTTCTTTTCTTTCTTGAAAATTTAGTAGCCATTTAGTGGCTTGTTTTAGCGGGACTTGTCTGTGGCTACATGGCATTCCATGATTCACGTATTGATAGACAATTGCCAAATCATGCCCAGTTAATTCTGCAAATTCTTCTGGGCTTACTGTCAGTTGATCAATTCTGGTTTCTTCGTACATAAAATAATTCTAAAAAGCCTTCTAAGAGTTGATGCTCTATTATGAGCACCCAATAAATCTGATGGAACAATTTCCAGTAAGATTTTGAATTTCTTGGGATTTAACTATTTTCTTAGTCGAGACAGACTGGGAGACATCAACTGAAGTAACGATTCGTTGGGTATGAGGAAACTCTTGTTTCTTCGTGAGATGCCCTCTAGACCAGTCAGTCTGGTCGTGGCTACGGTCAGCGATTCGTTTGGAGTGCTTCTGAAGTGAGGTACAGTCCGTTAATCCGGAGAAGCTCTATGCTGGACTGTCGTTATGCGGCTGGTTTAGTAGCAGATGTTCGTTGTCGATCAGCATTTCGTTAATAGTACACCTATTGAGAAAAAATGTTTGAATTATTTTTAAAAATTTGATTTATCAGAAAAATCCCTCCGGGGAAGATTCTCTATGAAAATGAGGACTTTTATTCTGCGAGGCTGTTCACCAAGCACAAAGAGAAGGAACCACGATACTTGAATCACAGCGACAGCAAACCTCCAGAATGGAAAGCGGATCTATGCTGAAATTGTTAGGGAACTTCTAGACTTTGACCCCAGCGAAGGTCAGGACTGGAACTGGGAAGACTATGAGTGATTGGCTGGGAATCTCTCACCCTCTGGAGATTCAGCTTGGGATCACTCAGTGGGCTTAGTGCTAATTCTCAATTTGCCATCTAATTTCCAAAGAGCATGCTGAGCTTCTGGACCTGTACCAGAAGGAATCTCAACTTTCATATCTTCAAAATGATAAGTGATTTCCGCTTTCTTTTCCGTTAGTGCCTCGTAAAGCCCTATTGCTAGTTCGGGCCAAGTACTAGTGTGTTCAGACATAAGCCACTCAGGTTGGGTGATTTCTTTAATTACTATTATCATTTTTTAAATGATTTTCTGGAAGAGCGCTACTGGTCTCAGTCCACCACTAGCGACTCATCCACTCTGATGAAAAGTTAGCTCTTAGGAAGAATTACTGTATCAATGATGTGAATTACACCATTATCCGCTTCCACATCAGCTGCAGTCACACTAGCTCCCTCAACACTCACCTTGCCGTAGGAAAGTTTGATGGAAACCTGTTGCCCATTGACAGTTTTGACCATCTGACTGGGCTTGATATCCTTTGACATCACTTTGCCAGGAATGACGTGATAGGTCAGAATTGAGATCAGTTTTTCTTTGTTCTCAGGCTTCAGCAGACTTTCAACTGTGCCGTCAGGCAACTTGGCGAACGCTTCATCTGTTGGTGCAAAGACTGTAAACGGCCCTTTGCCAGCTAAGGTTCCCACCAATCCTGCGGCTTTCACTGCGGCTACCAGAGTTTTGAAGGCATCGTTGCTTGCTGCCGTTTCAACCAGATTTTTCATATGGCCACCAGCCATCGCAATTCCACTACTTGTGATTAGTAAGAAAATCACTAGCAAACTCTTTTTCACGGGAATAATCCTGTAGAATGATTACTGAAATAAAATGTCTGAATATGACATTTTGTAGAGCCGTAAGCTCCGAAAATTGTGACAATGAATTTAAAAATTCAAGTGTAGGGAAGTTCTACTGAGGGGTGGAACTTCCCTGGAGGAAATGAAGGCGCACTAGTCTGCTGAAAAGGGAGGAGCGACTAGAGCGACTCCCTGGTCCTGAGTGCAAGAACAAGAACCAGATTTTAGAGAACTGCAGGGGGGCTAATCCATTGCTGCAAGCAGCTTGGCTGTATGAGGGCGTTTCGCTTGGGACTCTTCCACCACAGTCTGCCTATCTCATCTGGTAGTCAAGTGATGGTTTGTATTTTTGTTGTTTTGTCAATAATGCTTGAGCATTCGGGGCAAGGTTTGGGTTTTGATGCTTCAGACTGCCTTGAGCTGATTTGCGAATGTGGGGATGAGTAATATGAGCAGGTAGGGAAGTCCTGAGCAAGAACCTCCCTGGAGTCAAACCACACTAGCTTAAGAGGTCAAAAATTAGTGTGATTCACTGGTTCCGTCTAAGCAAAGAACCAGATTTTAGAGAACTGCAGGGGGGCTAATCCATTGCTGCAAGCAGCTTGGCTGTATGAGGGCGTTTCGCTTGGGACTCTTCCACCACAGTCTGCCTATCTCATCTGGTAGTCAAGTGATGGTTTGTATTTTTGTTGTTTTGTCAATAATGCTTGAGCATTCGGGGCAAGGTTTGGGTTTTGATGCTTCAGACTGCCTTGAGCTGATTTGCGAATGTGGGGATGAGTAATATGAGCAGGTAGGGAAGTCCTGAGCAAGAACCTCCCTGGAGTCAAACCACACTAGCTTAAGAGGTCAAAAATTAGTGTGATTCACTGGTTCCGTCTAAGCAAAGAACCAGATTTTAGAGAACTGCAGGGGGGCTAATCCATTGCTGCAAGCAGCTTGGCTGTATGAGGGCGTTTCGCTTGGGAATCATCTCTTGATAGAATCGCTCAACAGGTTCAGCGTTCGCACTTGTTCGAACCCAAAGCGATATGCCGCACTTCATCGGCTAAGCTGCCAATGGGCTTTTTCATCGACTAACTGAGTTTGGATCTTTCTCCAGTTAGGTACCTCAAAATGGAATGCGGGAAGATTTCTTACTTCTCTTTCCTTCCCGCATTTCAACCTCTCTCTGCACCAATCCCGTACTTGCGAGTCTGTTCAGTTTACTCTGTCAAATTGGAAAGCTTTACAACTCTAAAACTAAAGCATCACAATCTCGTATCAGCACAGTCAGTATTTTCAAAGTTCTTGAGCAGGTGTTCGAGCTGAGCAATTTGCTTATCGAGATCATTCAGGCGTTCTTTCTTTTCTGGGCCGTTTAGCATGTAGCGACTGCGAAGACCCCTTTTATTTTTGACTTGTTCCAACTCGTTCTCAATATCTTCTAGAGTCTCAAGAAAGCCCTCACCACTGTACCCATCCGGTATGGGCTGCTCATCGTCCTCATCCTCTTCTTCGTCTTCTTCAGCTTCATAATTTAACGCCATCCCCCAAGCGTCATCAGGTCCAAAACCATCTCCGAGGAATGCAAAGTAGCGCTCTTGCTGCTCTTCAGTGAACATCGCCACAATATCCAGTGCCTCAGCTTCGCTAGTAAAACCTTCTATCAATTTCTGATAGCGCTTTAATTGTGTTTCTGTGAGTTCTTCAATGGAAACACCTGAGTAGGTGGTCTGACTGGCAATTTCCCAAGCTTCTTCATGAGACAGGCCCTCTTCCAGCAGCTTATCAAGATAGACTTCTTCCTGATGTTCTTTTAGCCACTTCGCAATTTCTTTTGCTCGCTCTTCATCGAAATGTTCAGAGTAGTTTTCACGCAAATTATAGAAACGCTCGAGATGCCCTTCGCTCCATTCAAGGTCCATTTTTAGCCCCTATTAAATTGTTGAATCAGTTCGTAACCGTCACCTTACAGCTAGTCGTAACCCTTCCAGCAGGCTTCAATCTCGGACATAGACTTTAAATCGTGGTGAGAGGTGCACCGGCATGAAAGCGCCGTAGCTTGGTTCTGCTCGATTGTGCAGACGTTCCACTCGGTATTTGTCTTTTGGCTCCACGTATTCGCGTTTGATCCACAAATCACTATCAAGCCTTCCTGAGGCACCAAGAGGCTTACGGAACGCTTGGTTTTTGTGTACGTCATGTAGTGGCTTGCAGACCCAATGGTCTGAAAACATTGGGTCACGCTCATCTAATTTGGGTAGACCCATCTGGCTTGCGATAAAATCTGTTTGATCCTCTTCAAACAATAAGCGCAGCCGCTGAGCTTCGGCAAAGTATTCGGCAAGTTCAGGGGGGATTTCTGATATGCGTTCTGCCATTTTATAGATAAGACGTTTGGCGTCATCTCGAGTCTTCCAAAACCGCTCACGTCTTTGATCAAAGGTTAGATGCATTGTTGCGTCTCCTGAAATTTGATAAGGAGAACAACCCAGGGAGGCAAGTTTTACTGGCAGATGGGCATTGAAGCCATTTGGCAGGAAAAACACGGTCTCCAGTGGTTGCTCAGGATATAGAGACAAACAGCGGGGGTCAAAATTGGAGACCGGCTGTCGCTTTAGCAGCACTTGTTGACCGCCCTGCAAGCTGCTCTTCAAATCGGCGGTGGTACAAACAAAAAGACCCGCTCTACCAGATTCAGCAAAGCGGGCCCTTAAGAATTCGGATTTCCATTTAGCTGAACTTGTAATGCGCCCGCAAGCGGATCAAATCGGCGCTGAAACAAAAATTTATCGAAGTCGTTGCTTAAAATCAAACATATTTTTTACTCCAGTCATCAGAAAAGCTCGTGCTGGTCAACTTAGCTTCTAAGCCCAAGAATGTGAATTTTGATCACCAAGACCACACATGAGGAAATTCCTCACCTCTATCCTCAATTTTGCTGAGATAGCCTATTACATCTCCAGCATTCATTCGTCCAAAGGCTCCATCGCTGTAAGAACAGATTATAATCTCATCTGAATGGCTATCAATAACAAATTCAGCAGGTTGCATGTAATCTCTGTGATTAGGGCGACGTCTATGATTCAAATCTCCACCATAGTAGGCACCTAAGCTATCAGAAATTTCTTTGCTCACTCCATAACACAGGGTGAACCCCAACTCTTTCCCTGAATATGGGAAACACTTACCCTTCCAGAGGCGTTTAGTGTCCTCTAGATTATCTACACTTGCGGCAATGATGCTTACATCTAGCTTTCCAAAAAGTACGCTGTATTTTCGGTACCCTTCCAACTGAAGGGTGCATACAGGTCACCATACTCCTCTGAAAAAAAGTAAGACGCAGTATTTGGTGTTTACTTCTTCAGGAATACAAACGGTTTTATCCTCAGTATCTTTAAGGAAGATACTCGGAAATTTATCACCGGCACTTAGTCTATTCATGATTTTACTCAATAAAGCAGATTTTCGAAGGTTGATTTAGTAAAAAAACCATATTTTCTAGGGTAATAAATTTGTATTAACAAGATTTGTGTAAAAAAATTGATCAATTAACTAATTCTTTGAACTTATTCTTAGCATCAAGATCTTTAAAATGAACTTTTTCAATTACTTCTTCGAGGAGCATCTCGGGATTTGCTTCTTTAAATTTCTTGAGTTCCTCAATCTTTTCCTGAGAACGTCCCAGAGATTCAAGACTTGCAATCTTTGAGGCCCACGCAAGTGGATGCTTTTTCCCAATTTTCTTATCGTACTCAAGGCATAAATCATAATCACCTTTCACATATGTCCCAAACATTACATCACCGATCCGCTTATCTGCATTTGAAGCACCCAATCCCATTGGATCTAATTCATATGCTTTGACTAACAGATTAACTCCTTCTTCAGCCCTATTAGTAATCAAAAAAAGATCTCCCATAGCCGAAAGAATTCGGGGGTCGTTAGGGTTCATGTTGCAAGCTTTATTTCCATAATATTCAGCTTGTTCAAAATCTTCGAAAAATTTGTTAATTTCACACAATAAACGATTGCATTCAAAATCATTTTCATCTAATTCTGAGGCTTTTTGAATCATGGATTTGATTTCTTCGAAAGGGTTTTCTATCTCACCCTCAAGGTAGCCATTCCCCAATCCTTGTCCAATCGAGCAAGCTCGCCATGCATACGCTTGAGCATTGTCAGGATCGGCAGCAATTGATTTGTCTAGCATTTCTATAGCAGACAAGACACCCTCCTTTGAAAATTTATGATGGAAATCTCTCCCTCTGAGCAAATATTCATAAGAAGTTAGGTCTTCAGTGGGTTTTCGCTTAGCTCGCTCGAGACTAACTAGCTCTAACTTTCCAACAAGGGCTACCATAATCTTGCGAACAATTTCATCTTGTACATCAAATATATCTTCCATTGTCCGGTCGTAGCGTTCACTCCAAATCGAATTACCCAAACTTGGGTCAGTTAATTCCACAGAAATTCTTATACGATTACCAGATGATCTAATACTTCCCGTAGCAATATAATTAACATTAAACTGCTTCATAATCTGGCTGTTATCGAGGCCTTTATTTTTACATCCAAATGCTGAATGTCTTGAAATTATTTCGATTGAATTCAGTCGCGAGAATTCAGTGATAATGTCCTCAACAATTCCATCAACTAAGAATTCATTATCTTCGTTGTTATTGCTGTTTTCAAAGGGCAAAACAATTAGACGTGGTTTTTCATTTTTTATTGGAATTGATTTTTGAACATTTGCTTTGTTGATATCTGGGCCTTTATCAAAGGCTGCCACGTCTGAACCTTGATCAAGCACTACATGATAAGTTTGGACAGGGTTTGCAATGTTTTTGACCTCATGGGCTCCAACATTTTCAAATATCAGTTCAAGTTTTCTATATACCTCATCATAAAATTTCCCTGAAATGCAAATTCCTCCAGGTTTCGCAAGAGGCTCCATCCGTGCAGCAACGTTTACTCCGTCCCCAAATAGATTGTCCCCTTCAACTATAACGTCCCCAAGATTAAGTCCCACTCGAAACTGCATTTGATCTTGTGGAGACACTGCTGAGTTCCTGTCACGTAAATTTTTCTGAAATTCTACAGCTGCGAGAACAGCATCAACTGGGCTTGCAAATTCAGCTATAATAGAATCTCCCGCTGATCCAAAAACCCTTCCGTGATGCTCCCTTATCGCGCCATCAGTAATTTCACGACAAGCTTTGAGGTTGACTAAGGTTCGATCTTCGTTTTCTCCCATCATTTTACTGAAGCCTACAACATCGGCTGCAAGGATAGCAGCTAATTTCCTTTTTGGCCGACGATCAAATAGTGGCAGATCTTTGTTCGACATTATTTGCTCCCGCTTTGATTAGAAAACCTCAAGTGGTGGTAAGATCATTAGATTCAGATACGTGCATTTGCTGATTGTTGATATATTGAATTTTAAGACATTAGACAACAAAAGATTAGTTAAATAGATGAATTATTCAATACCAACTAAAAGGCAGAAGATGATGTTGCGTCCTCCAATCGGCTTTCCCGGAAGCAAACCAATGTTATTCCCCTTTAGAAGGCCGGTGGTCCCCAGAGCGTTTCTCAGACGACTCGTAATAGCTAATGATCCAGGTAGGGATGGGTGTAACTTACACTAGAGGATCTTTGCGTCAGCCGCTACGTGCGCAGCCCACTCAAGGAAAGCGTCAGGGAATACTGAACCGATATTACATTCCCCACAATCAAAAGCTGACAGAGGCTGTTGAGGTTTCACTCTTGGCCAATGGTCATTGTTTGATCATTGATGGTCATAGCTTTCCAGCTCTGCCACTACCATACGAACTAAACCAAACTTCTTTTCGACCAGACCACTGTTTAGGGGCAGATGTCTTTCAGACACCTGAAAAG
>Ga0255759_10002975_pt1 | contig 14975 bp, 8 predicted proteins | sample 101ome_20_FD_179959 | JGI IMG/M metagenome (GOLD analysis project Ga0255759, IMG submission 179959) | Coastal salt marsh microbial communities from the Groves Creek Marsh, Skidaway Island, Georgia - 101404AT metaG (version 2) | ecosystem: Environmental > Aquatic > Marine > Intertidal zone > Salt...
ATCTTCATTAAACTTAGCCAAGTATGAAGAATGGAAAAACACCAATCTAATTTACGATAGTATATGGTTTTTAGATGGTGTGTTAGAAGAGTTTATACAAAAATCAAAAGGTAAAGTTGGCTTTCATAATTCTGTTAGATCTGCTGAAAAAGGTAGAGCATTAGGATTAGGTGTGCTAGGCTGGCATACATATTTACAAGAACAAGGTTTACCATTTGAAGGTTTATTATCACAATATGAAACTAGAAGAATATTTTCACAAATTAAAATCGAATCTGAAAGAGCTTCCATGGCGCTTGCTGAAACTTTTGGCGAGCCTCTTTGGTGTCGTGGCTCTGGGTATCGTAACACTCATCTTCGTGCTATTGCACCTACTGTCAGTAATAGCAAACTTTCTGGAAACGTCTCTCCCGGAATTGAGCCGTGGGCTGCAAACGTATTTACAGAGCAGTCTGCAAAAGGTACATTTATTCGCAAGAACCCTACGCTTAAAAAGGTACTCAGACGACATAAAATCGACACAGAAAAAGTCTGGAACAAAATCTTAAAAGATGGTGGTTCCGTACAAGGTGTAAAAGAGTTAGATGATATAATGCTGGGTAAATATAATGATATACCAGCTAAGGAAGTATTTAAAACATTTAAAGAGATTAATCAATTAGAATTAGTTAATCAAGCAGGTATACGTCAACAATATATTGACCAATCTGTTTCTTTAAATTTAGCTTTTCCTTCTGTAGCTACACCAAAATGGATTAATAAAGTCCATATGGAAGCTTGGAAGAAAGGTATTAAAACTTTGTATTATATGCGAACAGAATCTGTTCTGAGAGGTGATATTGCCGATCAAGCAATGGATGAAAACTGTTTAGCTTGTGATGGATAAGTTTATAGGCTAAGCCCAAGCCCTGGATTGCGCCGGTGAAAGCGAAAGCACCTATAAATGAAAAAGGGGATACGCAATGATCCCCTTTTTTTTATTCGTTTATTTTATATTATAATTTTATTCTGACTTCTCCTGTTGTAGTTCTATATAAATCTCCAGTAACTAGTCCTCCTGCGGCTGCAGCGGCTTCATCAGCATATACATATAGTCCAGTTATACGCAATCTATTGTAAATATTTATTTTAAAGTTATCAATTTCTATTTCAGTAGCACCATTCCTAACAACTCTTACTGTTTCTGTATTTGTATCATAAATAAGTTGTGCGCCATCTTTTCTAGTTGATTTACCGAGTGATATTGTAGATTTACCACCACTAACATCATTTGATATAACCTGTATACCTGAACCATTTTGATTATTGTCTATTACAAGGTCATCGTAGTCAACATGAGTGTTGGCCTGTGTTCCGGATCCAATTTTTATATTATTACTAACAAATCTAGTTAATCCATTTTCAACTTTTAAAAACAAACCACCGTGTCGTTGCATAAGCACGTTGTCAGTTGCTTCGTCATATTCTAATATAAACGCATTTTGCTGTGTATTAGTAACCATTCTAAAACTAGGACCACCTGTTGCGCCATCCTCTGTAACAATAGTCATACCACCATAAGTCCTATCAATATTAATAACAAAATCATTAGCACTACTTGGCACTGCATTTGTTCCACTTCCTATTACTGCACTAGCTGCAGATTGCAAATCATTAGCCCATTCTAATTGTGTTCCTGATGAAGGTATTTTTAATACTTGGCCTGCAGTTCCAGCGGCACTTGGAAATGTATAACCATTTATATTAATATCAGCCCATTCCAATTCTGTACCTGATGAAGGTACTCTTAACATTTGTTGAGATGAGCCAATTGTATTAGGTATTGTAAATCCACCAATAGTTGCTTTACCAGGTATACTAAATGAGCTTTCATTTAACGTACCAATAGTAGTTGTATCAGCATAAAATTTTATTGATGATCCACCACCTCCTGAAACAAATGTTTCACCAGCAGGTAATACAGTTAAAACACTATTTGCTGCATAAGACACGGGGCTAGACATGGTTATTCTAAAATATGCCGCACCTGTTGAATCAGTAGCAGAAAGGAATTGATCGCTTGAGTTATAAAATCCGTCAACTGAAGACACAGTTTCATTTGTAGTGCTTTGGTAATTTGACCCAGTACCTAAGTCATAAACAACATCACCAACTTCTATAGTATCAAATATTGTATCAGGATCTAATAATGTTCCGGTTAAGGAGCTACCGGTGCTGTATTGATTTACATTAAATGAAATTTGAGTTCCACCAGCATTACCAAATCTAGTTCTAAATAAATGTTCTCCGTATGAATATCCAGTATCATTATCACTGTCAGCTCTTAACCCTAATTCTCCGTAAGCCTTTATTTCTGAAGCAGCATCAGTTGTTGCGTCACCTAATTGTATATCCCCAGTAAATGTAGCTGTTGTGCCTATCAAGCCTCCAGTTAAAGTGCCTCCAGTTAAAGCTAAATAAGTTGTTGCTGCATCTGCACTTTTTAAATATCCTTCAACATTATCCGCATATATGTTTCTCCAGATTTTATCTGAAGCACCTAAGTCGTATGTATTTGTTGCATCAGGTATAACGTGTGAATTCACATCAGCACTAAAAGATACTGTATCTGTATCAGCATCACCAAATGTTAAATTACCCGATATTGTAGCATTACCAGTTACTGTTAAATTACCTGTTACTGATAAGTTACCTCCTATAGTTCCGTTACCAGTTGTAGTAATTGTAGTAAATGATCCTGCGTTAGTACCACCTAATACATAATTACTTATACCTCCTACAGTATAATTTCTAGTTACGTAACCGTTATTAGGATCTCCATCAGACCCTATTAATTTATCTCCAGCGGTTATTGTACCGTCTTGAGCTACTGTATGTATTCTTGGCATAGTTAAATTATTTTGTATTGTGTTTTACCGTTTTCTTTATATGCTTTCAAGCATCTTTGTCTGTTAAAATCATGATCAACATAACTAACATGAACCCAATCAGGATTATCGTCAGTCCCAAATTCCCATATGATTTGATCAAAATCGAGATTGTTTTTAATGTATTCATACATTTCTTTATTTGACATGTAACCGTATGTGTCATCTATATCAATTGCACGTCCTTCGCAATGCTGTGACTTGCTTGACCCTCCGATCGCTTGATTCAATTCTGGCGATCGATAAAATGAGTTTATAGCTATTGGGCCATTTACATATTCTCTTAATGGTTCAAATATTTTTTCAGCAAGCAATTCCATATTTTGTAAATGATATGCGCTTGGTGTATTATCAATTCCTAATCTTTTTGCTGTCGTGCTATACACACCTTCCTTATAGCTGATGTGCTTACTTATTTTATTCATATATTATTTAATTTGTAGATGCTCTTCTTGCTGGAGCTTTTGCATTATCAATTACCGCTTGCACATCTTCAACCTTTACATTTAATTTCATTGATATATCTGCTTGCCATGTTGCAACAGGTCTACCGTTTTTAAATACAACAATAGCTGGTACAGATCTAACCGCTTGTCTTATGCTTGGTGGTTGTTGATCGTAATCAGCTTTTAAAATTTTAACGCCTTTAAGTTTGTCTATATCTTGATATGCATTTCTAGAATTCCAAGCTGAATTTAAATATAATACTGAAACTTCTTGTGAAAATAAATGTGTAGAAAGTAAAATTAATATTAAAGTAAATAAATTTTTCATGATTATTTGTTTATAATCTCAAATAACTTTTCGTCTATTTGGTCTAGTTTCTGTGAATTTTTATCTACCTTTTCATCTATATCTAATATAGTTGAACGAATTAATTCATCTTTTAAATCAAATTCTGTTCTTGATACAGGTGGTTCCGGTAATTGCTTAGCAAGCTCTATATCAGCTTGTAATGCAAAGTACATTGCCGCAAGTGATATTGCTCCACCAACAATTATTCCAATCGTTTTCAAGTCAAGTTGTACTTGTGTATTTTCTGATATTTGTTGAGCCATGATGTTAAGTTTGTATAATATATGTAATTACCTATTTTTTACGTCTTTTAAGATTTTTTACTCTTCTTGGTTTGCCAGCTGGTTGTCCTAATCTTTTCTTTTCTGCAATCTTTTTTCTTTTTTCTGCAGCAGACATTTCACCAGATGTTTTTGGGGTTTTACTAGATACTCTTTTACTTGGTCTGCAATACGGTACACCTCTGCCATCACCTTTGCGTCTTCCGCAGGGCTTACCTGTTCTAACGTCAATCCATTTTTCTTTGAACCAACGTTTTAATGCTGCACCTTTTTTAGTTTTTCTTACAGCCATTACTTTTTCTTTTTACCTTTATTTTTTCTACATTTAGCTATAGCTCCACTAGCATATGCTGATGGGAATACTTTGTATTGTCTTTTTACTTTGTAGTAACACGCATCTTTTGGCATAATTATTAATTTTTATTTATTTTCTTCTTTTACTTCTTCTTTTATTAGACAATCTTTTTGAAGATGATCTTTTTTGTGTAGACTTTGATTTTTCATCCATACCTAATTCCCATTCTCCCCATCCTAATAATAACGCAGCTTTTTGCCAATATTCAGCTTCATCACTCATTGCAGCTTCTATATTTTGTGCTTTTCTTAGTGCTCTGTCTAGCGGTATATTAAAAGCAGCTGATGTTGTTTGTGCTGCTGCTGATAATGCAGGATTATCTAATGTTGGCTCAAACATATTATTAGGTGTTACATATTTTAAAGAATATCCAGCACCTCTTAATTTAGTTGCTTTAGAATATAATGGTGGTGAAACAGTTAATGCTTTCCATGCTGCATCTTGAAAATTAGGCTGTGGTCTATTCATTCTATTTGCTACATCTAATGCTATATTTTTAACACCAACAATTGCATTACCTGTTAACCCAGATCCTCTTAATAATGAATCAGCCATACCATTTCCAATATTACTATATCTTTTAATTTCAGCTTCTTCATCTTCATCGCTAAACGCCATAGCAAATAAAGCTTTTTGCAGTGCATTAAATATAAAGTTTTGTATTGTACTATAGTAAATAATTTTAGTTATTTTTTCTGCTCTGTTACCTCTACCAGCAAATAAGTCTTGAGCATTTCTTTTTATGATCCTATTGTACTGCATAGGCGTATTAGCAAATGCCAACATAAATCTACCTAAGTTACTTGCTTGTTGTTCAGATATTCTGTCTGGCCTACTTGATTGTTGTGTTTCTTCAGTAATTTTCTTAAAATCTAAAAACGCTTTTTCTTGAGCCTCTTTTTTAGATAAGCCTTGCTTTTCATATGTTTTAATGCGATTTCGGTACATTGTAGCACCTCCGGATGCAATTGCAAAGCTATCAGCTATTTTTGTAAATATAAATCCTTTATTAAGCAATAATGAAACTAATCCTTGCATACCACCTTTTTCAGCAGCTAATGCTAATTCGCTTTCATTTACATTTATTTTATTACCACCTCTTCTTGATTGCAAGTATTCCGAATTAAATAATTCTATAAAATCTTTCCAATATTGTTTTTGATTACCAAATGCTTTCGCAGCCTGCAATGGATTATTATCTTTAAAATTTAAATAGTTTATATTAGATATTGTTTGTAGTACAGCTGATCTAGTATTTAAAAACATAATTGCCCCCACAGAACCATTAACCCAATCATTCCATTTTTGTACAGTTTCATTACCTCCCCATTTTCTATTTGAACCAGTTTTCATTCTTTCTAATGTTCTAGTTAGAGTGGTAACATATTTTTTACCATAAGCTGCCTCTAGCTTATTTAAATTTTCTTTGCTAAATATTTGATCAACATTGTTTTGCCATACTTCTAAATGTTTTGATCTTTTTGTTTTGTTTATTAAAGCAACCATGTCTATTGCAATGTTACCACCAACCCAATTATTTTCAGGTTTCGCATAACCATCGCCTTTAGTTATTTTTAATATTTCATTGGCAAAAACATTTAATTCAGCATCGTTTTTAACGGTTCTTAATAATTCAGCTTTTACTTTATTACTAATACCAGGTATTTCATAACCTAATTTATCCCAAACGGCAACTCTTACAGCATGCTCTTTTGTAAATGCACCACTATCAGTATACTCTTTTAAGCTTTTTGGCACACCACTTAGTTCTTTTTTCAATGCTCTAAAATCATTTTTCAACGCCATAGTTTCTTGAGTAATAGCTTCTACAGCTTTATTATATGGATCATATAAATGCTTTTCGTAAAACTCCAATTGTTTTTCACCAACTTTTCCTTTAGCTAATGTTTTATGCATTAATCCAGCAAAATCTTCAGCTCCCACGGGTATAAAATAATCACCAAAATCTCTTTTAGCCCTTTTACCTCTAGCCATCGCGGTTGCATCGCCAAATATTGCTTCTTTTTTAATACCTGTTGATTTTTCTAAATAACCATTAAATTCGCTAGATATATTTTTAGAATTGAATACTTCTTTTTGTTTTTCTCTTGCTTGCTTATTACCCTCTTTACCAGCTTTAATTGCGTCTGCAAGATTTTCTGTTTTACCTTTTGATATTTTTTTAGCAGCAATAGATTCTGTTTTTGCTAATGGTAATGTTTTATCTAATCTTTTTCTTGCTTCTGCTTTAGTTGCTTTATTAAAAATTATATCTGATATTAAGTTATATTGGTTTTTTACAACGTTAGGATTATTTCTTAATGCAGGTGGAACATCTAGACCGTATTCTTTAGCTTTTGATATACCCTTTGCGCCAATTATATTATTAGGATTAATAACGTTATCACCAAAAAATTCATTAAACATTCTTGAATCAATACTTGGTATTTTTATATCTTCTCCATTTTTAACTTTATTCCAAGCCTCTCTTACTTTTGGATGCAATGTTGACTTTGCTTCCCATACTGTGCCGTCAGCTAGTCTATATGTATCATCAACTATTTTTTCAGTAGCTTTAGTTATTGCATATTGTCTATAATTATTAGCAACCCAATCTGTAAGTTTTTTAGCAATTTCAGGATTATTAACTTCAGCGATTTCTTTTATTAATAAATTGAACTCACCGTTTTGTAACATGTGCTCTAATCTACTACCTTCTCCACCTGCTTTAATTCCTTTTTCAAATGCAATCACTTTTGCTAATTGTCTATTTAATCCCCCGCTAGCATTTTGATTATACACTAAATCAAACGCAGTTCTTGAATCAATTTTAAATAGTTTTGAAACACCATCAATATATTCTTTTATTGCTTGTTTTGTTAATGCTTCGTTGCCTGCGTTTTTATTTGTTAAAGCTTTTATTGTTGCCGCATCACCACTTTTTTGTTTTGATTTACCGTGTTTTATTGCTGCACTTTGTTGATAATCTTTTAATTTAGAAGCAGCATATTCTTGTATTTCTTTTACATCAATAATTTCTCTTGCATCTAAAAGTTCTTGATTCCTTTCTTTAGCCCTACCGGTTTTGTCTATACCACTTGTCCAAAATTTACCTTTTTCAGATTGCGCTCTTAATGATCCTGTCTTTTTATTAGTTGTAAAGTATCTCCCACCAAAGGTAACCATATTAGAGGTTTCATATAAACTAATAATTAATTTTAAATCTTGCTCGCTTGCTTTGTCAATAAGGTTTTTATGTGCTTCAAATTGTTCTTTAGCATTTTTAAAATAGCCTTCTTTTCCGTATCCTTTTGCTCTTATACCTTCTCTTATTGCAAAATTAGTATCAGCTTTAAGTTCTTTTGAATAATATAAATCAAAATCTTTTTGAAACTTTTCTGCTATAACTTTTCTTTCGTTTGTAGAATATATTTTTTTAGTTCTGCTTTGATTAATTACAGCATCAACTATACTTGTTTTATATAATGTTTCAATTAATCTTTTCTTTACATTAGGTATTTTAAAAAATTCTAAGCCCTTTGCTTTTGGGGGATTTAATCTATTATAAATTAAAACTCCTTGCGCTTCATTTTCTGTATATGTAGCTTTCTTAGTTCTAATAGCCTCTCTAATTTCAGCTTGCTTAGTAGCTCTCTTAACTTTTTCAACAAACATGTTTTCACCTTTATTCGCTCTAAATTTTTCAGCTTGAACATAAAATTCTAAAGGTAATGCTTTTTGATTTGTTAATAAACTTGAATAATTTTCATTTATAAAATTATTATAATCTCCTAATTCTTTTGTAAATTTATCAAAAAGTTCTGGATTGTTTGTTTTTATTTCATTTGCTAAAGCTTTTCTAAAACCTTTATCACCAGGTTTAAATCCTAAATCAGCAACTTTTTCTAATACAATATCTGCCTCTTTAACAAGTTCGTCCCTTAATGTTGTTTCTTTTTCTGTTATTCTTTTACCATTTACTTTTAAATTAGCTTGTATAACAGACGGTGTACCACTTTTTTTGGTTGGTTCAATTCTTGTATTTACAATGTTTTCAGTTAAAGAATTAGCTTCTTTGCTTGTTTCTATTTGTTTATCAATACCTTGTTCTACTGATTTTATTCCTAAATTTTTAGCCGCAGCATTTGCCCTTAAAAAACCTCTATTTGTAATAAATTTTTCAACAGTTTGCACCTTACCGTCTTTACCTTTTTTAGCAGGATCATATTCATTAAGAACCATTTGATTAAGATCTGTTTTTATAGATTCTCTAAATTGATTTCTAGTTACATTCTTTTTGGCATCGGCAGCAATAGGATCATACAATGCTTTTGTTCTATTTTCTGCAAAACTATCTACGGTTGGTTTTATATCGTCAATTATTTTTCTTTCAATTGACTCCTCTTTAAATGTTTTTATTCCTTCTTTATTAAATTTTTTATTTAATTCAATTGACTCTTGTCTAGCTATTTTTAAATCATTAATGTTTTTAGTAACAGATTTTTGTATTTCAGGTGTTAATTTTTCTGCTTTAATTGGTGTTGATTTATAAATACCTGTTGGTTTTTCACCTGTTCTAATGTCTGATAATTTTTTACCATCAATAGCAATATCTTTAAAAGCTAAAAATTTATTTTTAATACCTCTTGATGAACCACCTTCTGCAATCTTACCAATACTAAATAAAAATTCCATTAAATCAGAACCTGTTTTAAAGTTCTTTTTATTTGTATAATCTAAACCAATTCTTGATGCAACATTTAGCGTAGCTCTTTTAAATTCATTTAATAATCCGCCTTTTAACATTAAATCAGCGTATTTAGGTTGTGATAAAAATTCAACAACATTCATTACATATTCTTCAGGCTGTTTTGCCGGTGATTTTTTATATGCTTCTTTTATTGCTTCTTCAAATGTTAATCCTTCTTTTTCACCTACTGTAAATCTTTCATTACCAAGTTTATCATTTACAATATCAACTATTTTATTTTTAAACCTGTTTGCTACATTTTTATTATTTTGAAATGCAGCTTTCATAAATGTGTGCCCTATTTCTTGTCCAAATACACCTGGTTTATATTGAGATATATCAATCATTACCTTGCCAGTTGTAGGATTATATTCCGCTTTGCTACCTTCAAATTTGGAATTGTTTTCATGTATCTCAATTCCTTTATAACTTTCACCTAATACACCTGATCTTTTTACATTTACATTCGCTCTATTAAGGCTGCTTACTGCAGCTTTTTTATTTGCTTCATATCTATTTATAATAGACTTAGCTGATCTAATTTCACTGGAAGTTGATTCAGGATTTTTAAGAACTTCTTGTGCTTTCAACCTCGCATCTTGCTGTGAGCCTAAATCCAAATTATCGAATGCTTTATCAGCCTGAGCTATATCTCTGCCTAAATCTTCTAGTAGTTTTTGCTTTTTTAGTAATTCGTTGCCCTTATATTTATTATCAATATATATTTCTTTTTCCAGCTTGTCAAACATTGTTCTACGTTCAGCAATAGATTTAAAATCTTTTGCTTGTGCTTTTGTTAATCCCAAAAAGCTACCCATAAAAACATTCATAGCTATTCGACTTCCAGCCTCATCTAAATCACCATATAGATCTTGCATAGATGTTACAATATCTTTATTTTTCATAAAGTCATCTACAACAGCATGCATTACTTGGGCAACCTCACTACCAGCTGCCATACCCGCACCACCTCCAATACCTTTTTGTATTAAGCTATTAAATCTAGCCATAGGACCTGTAAATTGTGGTATTAAATAACCCGCTGCTTGACTACCTGCTCCAAAAAAGAAACCTTCACTAAACATATCTGTTGATGGCTCTCTCATTACAGCCTGAAATTTAACACCTTCCATTATGTTATTTAACATAAATCCTTGGAATTTATTTTTTTTCGCTATATTTGCTATACGCGCTGTAATACCTGCAGTTCCTGCTGCTTTATTTAATAACGCAAATTCTGCTAAATCTCCGACAAATCCCCCCAACCCCTCTGAAAATTGCATTGCAAAATCCCTATCGAATGCTTCTTTTTGTTCTTTGCTTAATTGTATATTTGATTCACTAAATAATGTTTGTAATTCATCAAGCTGCTCTCTTCTTGTTTGAGGTAATAAATATTTTAAATCTTCAGCTGCTTGTGGGCTAATGCTACTAACAATACTTCTAACGGCTTCTTTACCAAACGTTTCAACACCTCCAATAATACCTGCTTTTCTAGCCCCAGGATCTTGATTTAAAAAATATACTTCGTCTAAAGCATTAGATCTTAAATTTATATTGATTCTTTCTTTATGTATTTCATTTAAAGCATTAGCTAAATCAGGTAATATTTGATCACCACCTTCATCAGTATGTATTGCGTTATTCAATAGTTCAGGCTGTCTTCTCCACTGCATTATATCCTCATATCTTACATTTCTATATACGCCGCTTTCATCAGGTTTATATCCTTGGCTTTGCAAAGACATAGATAAAAAATCTTTTGCTTTTAAATCTATTGTTCTATTTAAATCTTCGTTAAGATCTTGTTTGTCTAAAGCCCATAAATTAAATTCTTTTTCTAATTGATCATATTCAAATGAATTATATTTAGTTTTTATTTCTTCATATTTTTCACTATAATCTGTTGCTTTAATTTCTTGTGCTTCAATTTTACTTATACGTCTACCATTTTCATCAAAAAACTTTTCAGCACCATACATTTTTTCCATATCATTCCAAGCATTATTTGCTTGAGCTGCTAATCCCCTGTATTCTAATATAGCTTTATTTTTTTCTTCAATGTCGTCTATATTTTTAATTTTTGCTTCAAGATCTCTTTTTTGTTGATTTAAAGTTATAAACTTTTTTTGTTTATCAGTAAAATTAGTTTTTAAATGATCATCTTCAATTTCATTTATTTGTTGCTGTTTTAAATCATTTTCACCTAATTCTGCAAGTTTATTTGTTTTTTCAATTTCTTTTTCTTTATTCTCATTTGTTACAACTTTTTGTATTTCAGCTCTAACTATATCATCAATAATTTGTTGATCAGGTAATGTTGGGTCACCTGAATATTGATTTTTTAAAAGTGATTTTAATTCTTTTTCTAAAACAGCAGAATTGTTATTGTATATTTCAGTTATATTCCCTCCTTCAATACCTAATTGATATGGCGTATTAGATTTTAACAAAGACGAAACTCTACCTCTATATTTTTTATTATTAATTGTTTGGATACTATCAGCTTTTACTTCTGTTTCATCTAGCTTTACAATCTGATCTTGCTTTAACTTTTTTAATTTTCTTCTTGCTAATATAGCTTCTCGTGAATTATCTGTGGGAGATAATGCATCAACCGTTGCTTGTAAATTATCAAGTTCATTTTGTTGTGATTCCAATGAAATATTTTCCAAATTGGAATCCATACTGCTTGTGTTTGCTGACCCCGCAATCGCAGTCTCCTTTACAGGGTCTTTTAGCTTTCCCGGTGTACCATTTTTTGATTCAGCATTAGGAAATTCAGATAAAAATTTATCAAGCTTATCATCAGATACTTGATAAAGTTGCCCGTCTACTATGTATTCGTTCATATTTAATTAATAAATTATTGGTATATTTTTAAAAGCTGATCCTTGTGGTAATGACGCAGAGTTGTTTTTTAACCATTGCATAAAGCCTGCATTTTTTTGTATATTTTTTGTACCATAATTTTTGACAATATAATTTGCCCATTTATTCATTTCTGGTGCAGCAAATTGTTCTGGTCTATCTAAGTATGATTCAGCAACTAAACCAGCATATATTACGTCTGTAAATACACCAGAACCCTCGGATTTAACATCAGGAAGCATAGCTTTATATAAGCTTTTCATTGATTTAGGATTATATATACTGTATGGTGTAGTTTCAAAATCTACTGCTTCTAATACTTTTTCACCATCAACAGTATCAGTAACTGTGCCACCTTCATAATCAAATACTATTTTTCCTTCAGGATCAATAAATGCGTTTTGTATTCTTTTTAATTCACCTTTGCTACCAATTTTAACAACACTTCCTAAGAAATCTTCTTTGAATTCTTCATTCATTGCTAAACCTTGAATACTTTGTGGATTGTCTGGTCCGCTAGGTTTATTTGGATCAAAGTTAGGATTTTCAAAAAATCTTATATCTGGACCAAGCGTTGTACCAGCTGGAACACTAAATTGATCACCGCCCTGTAAATACTGAGTAGGATCAGGCTTATTCATTGATGAGCTTGTAGTATCAGCTATTGTGTTAGTTCTTATTTTAGCGTAGTCAGTTAAAAAATTTCTACCTTTATCGCCCTCGGTACTAGTGTCGGTTGCTTTTGGCGCTTTATAACCTTTATCTAGTAATCCTCTATCGCGAAGCTCTTCCATATAAGACTCTTTAACTATTTCAGCTTTTGCATTAAGAACATTATTATAAAACTCCCTAGCTTCTTTTTCTTCTAGGTTAAATCTGGTTTTATATGCTTCTACACCCATAGTCATAGGTTCATCAATAATATCTAAAAGTTCTTGCTCTTTTAAATTAGCAAATGCTGTATTATTTTTAAATATATTAATTTTATTTTCAAGGCTAATATCCGCATGGTTATTGTATTCATCATTAATAAAATCAATATTCTTTTTATTAAATAATATTTTCCCATTAGCATCTCTTCTTAATCCTAAAACTTGATCAGTTGTTTTATCAGCCCTAGTTTCAGCTCTTATTAATGCATTCTTATCTCCTAATTTTATAGCTTCATAATCGTTAGCAACCTCAGCTTCAACTCTTTTGTATAATCCATCGACTGTATCAGTATGCTTTGCGTCAATTATGTCTCTTTGTTCTTTACCTGAAGCTGTAAATATAGTTTGTATTTCAGCAGTCGAAAATTCCTTTTCTTCTCCGTCAATCATTACTTTTATATTGCTATTAAATCCAGCACCTTTAGTATAAGAAAAATCTGTATTTGCTTTACCACTTTTTATTGCCTCGTATATAGCTCTTTTCTTTTTATAAAGTTCATGACCTCTATCTTCATTTTCCATTATATCAACTTCAGGGTCATAAGTATAATTAAAAGCAGTGTTAATACCGGTTACAGCATCTGTAAAACTTTGCTGTGCTTCTTGTAAATCTAAATCGCCTAATCTTTTTTCCTGTGCTTTTACAAATAAACCGCCTAATCCTTTTTTAGTTGGTACATCAATAGCTAATGCTTCATCATAAAATTGTCTTAATGCGCCTTGTACCTGCTGTTTAGTCATTTGACTATTAGCAACTGCCGCATCTAGTTCTTGCTTTAATTCATCACCTTTTTCATATATACCTTTTTCATATTCTTTTCTATTTGCGATAAGATCTTCACCATATTGCAAACCTTCTTCAAGACCCTTTTTAAAAGTACCTAGAAATGCTTGTGTTCCTGCCATGTAATTTGGCGCGTTGAAGAATCTTGGATTTTCGTATGCTCCCATAATTAAAATTAGTATTTACCTATTTGTACACCACCAGCGTATTGATTACGTAATTGCATTTGACTATTTTGCAATTGATTTTGTAAAATAAGATTATTTGCGTCGGCTTGTTTTTGCAATCTGTTTTGTCTAAAATTTAAAAAACTAGGTGTATTAATTGTAGTGCTTGTATTATCACCTAAATATTGATTGTATTTAGCAATACCACCCATAGCGCCTAATATATTACCAACTGAACCTAATGCTTGACCTGACATCATACTTGCTTGACCTCTTAATTGTGCTGCTTGTTGAGCTGCATTTTGTTGTTGTGCCGCTAATCTATTTAATTGTGCCATTTCTCTTCTTTCCTGTGCGCCAAACATAAATGCTTTACCTTGTGCTTCTGCTTGTTGTACTCTAGCAGCTTCTCTCATTTGTAATTGTTGCATTTGTTGTTCACCTTGTGCTCTTAGTCTTGCATTTTGTGCTTCTTGCTTTTGTATATCTGCAGCAATATTTGCTTTGCTTCTTGAAGCTGCTTGTGCTAATGCAGTTGCACCACCAGCCCCAGATCCAGTCGCTCTTAGTGTATCTAAAGTAGTTGCTAAAGATATATCTTGCTCTTGTGCTCGCATTTCAGCTGCAGCAGTCGCAACTTGTAAATTTTCAAATGGATTTGAAACCATTGAACTTAAATCTTTAACATTAGCGTAAGGATTTATTACTGCTTGTCTATTCGCTTCAAGCGATTCTATTCTTCTATTTAATGCAGCAGCTTGTCTTGCTTGTCTTCTTGCAGCACGTCTAGCTTTTCCGGCGCCTATAAGACCACCAATTAAGCTAACACCAGCCCCTATTAAAGAACCGCCTCCGCCACCGAGAAATTTCATAAAACCACCTTGACTCATAATTTTTTATTTTGATGATTGTGCAACTTCGCTTGAAACTGCAAATAATTCTTGTTTAATATTTTTTCCTGCAGGATTACTTAATTCGTAATCTGCTTTAAATGTAACATTCATGTACATTCCTTTAACACCTGAGATATATTCATGCCCAAACAAAATTTCATCTTCACCTGCAATTGTTGCAGCGTTTTCAATTGTTGCAAAATATTTATTTTCTTTTTTA
>Ga0255759_10002988_pt1 | contig 14944 bp, 12 predicted proteins | sample 101ome_20_FD_179959 | JGI IMG/M metagenome (GOLD analysis project Ga0255759, IMG submission 179959) | Coastal salt marsh microbial communities from the Groves Creek Marsh, Skidaway Island, Georgia - 101404AT metaG (version 2) | ecosystem: Environmental > Aquatic > Marine > Intertidal zone >...
AACTTACATCACTAACCTCCGGTTCAGTATTCGTAGCATCGCCGCCGCTTGCAATCACAGCCCCCTCCGTCGGCACGGCTAAATCCTCCGTCACCGCCTCTGACGTGTAATTGCTGCTAATGCGGTTGTTGGCAATATCGACCAGTTCAACGCCATCAAACTTCAAGATAACATCACCGCGCATCAAGTCTGGATTTGCAACGAAACCCAACGCAGCATCAATAAAATAGGGCGCCATTAAGCTATAATCATCTGGGTTTAGCTGCACTTGACCTTCACTGATTTTTTTTCCAACAGAGCTAACAAGGGCGTTAATCCGGTCAAAAAACGCCTTTGGCATCTCATCAATTTGCTTGCCAGCACGCTCACTTGCTAATTTTAGAATTGCCGCATGAATTGACCCCGCGAGAGTATCCGCTTGCACAGCTTGTGGTTTTGCTAGAGCAGCAACTGCTTTATTGAAAGCTAAAACCACCTCTTCTAATTCGGTCTTCGCTGCCATTTTGGCAGCAGCTTCTGTCTCGGCAATAGCAGACTGCCTACCCTCAGCAATACCTTCAGCCTTGCCGCGTTCAAACGCTTCATTGGCCGTCTCAAAACCTCCCAAGTTCTTTACAGCCTGCTGACTGTCATGATTGGTAATATTCTGGCTGGCATCAGCGGCTAAGTTTTGATCATTGGCGTCGGATTCGTCTGAACCTGAATTAGTTTTTGGCGTTACGTCTTCCTCGCCTTCTGCCAAAATCGACTCTTCACCGCGTGCGCGCGGCGCGGAATTATCTGATGAGGGTTGAACAGGCAATAAATTTTCCAAATTAGACGCATCAGCGCCACCTATGTCGTTATTTTCTTGGGCGCCTTGTCTATGTTCATCAAGCTGCGCATCAGCTAAATCTGCTGAATCATCAGTATGATTATCCTTCGTCTGAGCTGCCTTTTTTTGGGCTTCCCGCGCTTGAGCTTCGGATGCAATTTCCATTAGCGTGCGTGGTTTAAAGCTATCATCTTTTTTCACATTGCGTGTATCTGATCGCTTGAATTCAGCATTTTGCAGCACCGAAAGAAGGCGGGCTACCTCACTGTCAGCAAGGTGGCCGCTTTGCTCTTCAAAATCCTGATTGACCGCATTGATCATATCACTGACACTCTATTTTCAGCCTAAACAAAATCATCGCCGCCACGACCAGCAAGAACAATACTACCCTCGTCCGAAAGGCGGCGCGCAACGTTAATTATTTCTTTCTGTGCAGATTGAACTTCTGTCAGGCGAACTGGACCAAGGGCTTCCATTTCATCCATAATATTAGCGGCTGCACGTTTTGACATACAAGAGAACAGCTTTTCTTGGAGCGGCTCATCTGCGCCTTTAAGTGCAAGAATAAGTAGCTCGGTGTCCACCGAACGCAACAGCGTTTGCAGTGATTTATCATCTGACATGATTAGGGTGTCAAAAACAAACATGCTTTCCTGAATAGCCAACATCAGCCCTTTATCACCTTTGGCTATATCTTTCATAATTCGGCCTTCCATGGCCTGCTGAGTAAAGTTCATGATCCGTGCTGCGGCGTCAATACCGCCAACCTGTGTCGCTCGAAGTGATGTATTCGCCTTGAATTTTCTTTGCATCACATCCTCAAGCTCACGAAGCGCATCGGGACCAACCGTTTTCAAAGTTGCGATCCTACGAATAACTTCGGCCTGCATATCTTCCGGCAACAGTCCAAGAACATCAGCGCCAAGACCAGCATCAAGATAGGAAACGACCAGGGCAACAATCTGGGGGTGTTCGTCAGAAATCAATTCGGCAATCGAGCGTGCATCCATCCAATCAAGAATTTCAATCGGTCGCGCACTAGTCGATGGAGCAATTCGGCTCAGAACTGATTGGGACTTATCTTCACCAAGAGCCTTGGTCATAACGTTACGGATGTAGTTACCCGCGCCCATCCCAAGACTAGTTTGGGCTTTAATAATCGCTAGGAACTCATCAAGAACGAGATTGACTGTTTCTTGATCAAGACCCTGAACAGAATACATCGCTGTTCCAAGATGCTGCACCTCTCTTGGTGACAGATTACGAAGAATTTCTGATGCCTCATCCTCACCAATCAACATCATCAAGATAGCGGATTTTTGTGTGCCTGTTAGCCTGTCAAAAGTCGACTCGCCTTTTGGCGTATTATCTTCTGCTGGAGCAGCCATATCACTCACCCTTTACTTTCAACCTGTTTTGACTAGCTAATATCGCGTGACATCATTGATTTGAAGACGTTAGAGACACGGCCCGCTTCATCGGAGACAATCATACGAATTACCGCAACCTTGTCATCATAGGTGTTAGCCGTATCAAGCATTTCTGCTGAAATTGATGCCTTCTTTGGCTTCAGTTTTGCCTTGATGTCTTCAAGGCTTTCACCTTCACCAACCTCAATCTGCTCAAGATCAATCTCGTCATCAGAACCAGTGGCGCCATGCATTCCTGGAATTGTAATTGGGATCAGAATGCGGTTCAATAGCGGGCGTACAACTCCTAAAATCACAATAGCAAGGATAAGCACAAAGCCAGCTTGGTTAATGATTGACCGCATATAAGGCTTTTCAAACCACTTGATTTCGACACCTTCTGTTAATTCACTCATGAAAGGTGCACTTGATACAGTTAGGCTGTCACCTCGCTCTTTATTAATGCCAATTGCATCAGCAACCAGCTTTTCAATTTGCAACAATTCACCCTCAGTCATTTTCTGCACTGTTGGCAGGCCAGTTTCTGGGTCCATTGTTGTGCGCTCACGCACCAAAACCGCCGCATTAATTTTACGAATGACGTTTGTTGGGTTTACTGTGCTCGAGACAGTACGGCTCACTTCATAGTTTTTGACTTCGCTCGAAGATTGTGAGCGCAGTTCATTATCAGCGCCACCTTCTGTCTTTTGCGTGTTTAAATCCGCTGGTGCTGGAGGTGTGTTAGCAACAGCTCCTGGAATACCTTTGGCTTGCGCTGCCATTGTCTTATCTGAAGAGTTCTGCTCACTGCGCAGCGCATTGCCATTCGGGTCAACAACTTCCTCAGTAACCTCACTTCGAGTAAAATCAATATCTAAATTGATTTGGGCATTGATATTACCAACACCAACGATTGGCGATAACAATGAAGTAATACGTCCGCGGTAAATGTCTTCTAACCGGATCCTATGTTCAAGTTGAGCGTCCGACAGACGGCTCTCCACTCCTCCACTGCTACTTGAGAGCAAATTGCCATTTTGATCAATAACTGACACATTCTCTTTGGCAAGATTAGACACCGAGGCCGAAACCAAATGCGTAATCGCGTCAACTTTTGAGCGGCCAAGGCTACGTCCCCGAGCAAGCTGTATAAAAACCGACGCTGTCGGCTCGGCTTGCTGACGAACAAACACTTCTTTTTCCGGAAGTGCAAGATGCACCCTTGCACTGGTCACCATATCAATTTCACTAATTGACCGTGCCAGCTCCATTTCCTGCGACTGTTTTAATTTTGCTGCCTCCACCGAACGGCTTGACCCCATTTGGATAGAGTCTAACTGGTCATAACCTGTTGCAACCGAAGCTGGTAAACCTTGGGCAGCTAAAGTCATACGTGAACTGTGGTAATTCTCGGCGGGAACAAGAACATCACCGGTGACTGGATCTAATGTCACATCAACACCTGAATTTTTTAACGCATCAAGAACCCGAGATTTTTCTGCTTCAGGAAGTCCCGCATAAAGCGTGGTTCGTGTTGGCTGCTGCATCCACAGATAAGCTCCAAGACCAATTACAGCTACTGCTAACGCAATAAAGGTAGGTAGCGAACGTTGAAAAGCTGGTTGATTATACATCCGGCTAACTTGCGATACGAGTGATCCTGCTTGCGCAAAAACACCCGATTCATTCGAAACCAATTCACGATTCTGATTTACAACTGCGTCGGCCATGTTTGTATGTCCTGAACTTTTTTATGTGGATCCATAGGTTTAATTAATTATTTCCATGCAGTATTGCCTAAACCGGCATATTCATAATGTCCTTATAAGCACTCAGCATTTTGTTCCGCACATTAAGGGTTAGCTGAAACCCAAGACTAGAAACTTGTTGGCTGATCATGACTTTGGAAATGTCGTTTTCCATACCCAGCTCATAGGCCTTCGTGATGTTAGCTGCTTGATTCTGTGCATTTGCAACTTCTTTGAGTGCATCACCCATTCTACTGGTAAAAGGGGAACTATTAACCTCAGGGGCAAGTGCCGCTTCTGCCTGGGCACGAAGCTGGGCACGCAATGAGGAAATCGGCCCCGCCATTGAACTAATTTGTGTCATGTTTAACCTCTAAAGTTTCAAACGCTTGCGCTTTTGGTAAGATGCATTTCGCTCGAAACGCTCGTAGAAATACGCTCTTGAATAGTTCCATCGACCATAATATCGCCAGCCCTGATTTTGCCACCTGACGACAAAACAATAGCCCTCTGCAAAACATTTTCGAGCTCGCGTACATTTCCTGGCCAACTATAGGACAAGAGGATCTCAGCGGCCTCATCATCAATAAAGGGGAGGTCTTCTAAGACCGAGCTGTGACGCGCTAGAAGAATACTGCTAATCGGTATGATATCATCGGTGCGGTGCGCTAAATGTTGTGTTGTTAAAGGAAACACATTCAAACGATAGAAAAGATCTTCACGAAATTTTCCTTCGCTTATCGTCGATAACATGTCCCGGTTTGTTGTTGCAATCACCCGCACATCAACATCAATTTCACGCTGGCTTCCTAGTGGAGTAACCTTGCGTTCCTGCAAAACACGAAGCAGTTTTGCTTGCAGTGACAAAGGCATTTCTGAAATCTCATCAAGAAGCAATGTGCCACCATCTGCAGCCCTAAAAATGCCTTTATTGGCAGTTGAAGCTCCAGTAAATGCGCCCTTTTCATGCCCAAATAAAATTGCTTCAAGCATATTTTCCGGTATCGCAGCGCAATTAATTGCCACAAATGCATTTTCTTTTCGGTTTGACTGATTGTGAATAAATTTTGCCAGCACCTCTTTTCCCGTGCCTGTGGGGCCATTGATGAATGCTGTTACATCAGTCATTGCAACACGGTTAGCAAGCAACATTAACCGTTGGCTGTTTGGGTCCGAAACCGCAACATGTTCGTTATCAAGGCACAATGTTGCGATTAGTTGCAGACTATAATTTTTTGGAATTTCCGTTGTTTGTGCAACTTTTGGCATGGTAATGCGAATTAACTTACCGTTCATTTCTTGTGAGACGAAGAATTGATCACTGTCATCATGTCCGATGACCATAAGTTTCTTAGCTTTCATGCCACGAGCAATTTCAACAATTGCTGTCGTTCCACCAGCTAACTCGGCAAATTCTGCACTACACAGAAAAACATCGTAAAGTTGGGGTATGTCAGTTTTAGCTCGATCCGGAACAGTCTCATCACCACCCGATTGCTTGGTTGTGCCACTCCCACGAATACCGGCTTCCGCCATCCGCATTTTAAAAATATCGACCAACATGTCCGCCACAGGCAGTAACTGTTTCTCAATACAAACTCTAACCATGTCTCATGTCTCCCGAACAATCGTGCGGTTTACAAAGGCAAAATCCAAGCCAAGTCTAAACAGAAGATATAAAAAATATTTATCTATCTGATTTTTATCGATTTATTTTTTTGAAATTCATTTTAAAACACTCTAATAACAATTTTCTGACACCAGCTTTGTAGTAAAGATTTTTCTATTCAATTTTCTGACACCTTAGTCTAGGATCATGGTAATTATCTGGTACGATGAATCAATTTTAGTTGGGAAATAAAAGTGGGTGAAAATGAACTCATTGGCCAGTCAGCGGCAATGCGAGATGTGCGGCGGCTTGTAGAAATCGCGGCGCCGTCCATAACGACTATTCTGGTGCTTGGCGCAACAGGTACCGGTAAAGAATTAGTTGCCCGCAATATCCATAAGCTCTCATCACGAAAGGGTGACCTGATTTCAATCAACTGTTCCGCTATTCCGGCAGAATTACTTGAATCCGAGCTTTTTGGTTATGAGAAAGGCGCATTTACTGGCGCCGAAAAAACTCGACAAGGCAGGTTTGAAATGGCTTCGGGGGGTACATTATTCCTTGATGAGATTGGCGATATGCCCTTACCCCTTCAAGCAAAGCTGCTCAGAGCAATCGAGACCAGAACTATCCAGCGCGTTGGCGGTGGAAAAGATATTCCTGTTGATCTAAGGCTTGTCTGTGCAACGCATCAAAACATTGAGGCGGACATTGAGGCTGGAAAATTTCGTGCTGATTTATTTTACCGTATCAATGTTTTTCCCATTAAATTACCGGCGCTCGCCGAGCGTGCGGTAGACATTCCCCAAATCGTCAACGCATTGAAAAGGGGTCTGGAAAAACAGAGTGATATCGGGAAGCTGCCGGATTTTGACGAAAGCGCTATGCAAGAATTTATGCGCTACCCATGGCCCGGCAATGTGCGTGAATTACGCAATGTGATTGAGCGTGCCTGCTTGTTGTTTCCGGGAAGCAAGCTTGAGTCCAGACATGTTCGAGACCACCTCTTGCGGCTCCGCGCGCCCAGCCCGACTGAAGAACAAGACGCACTATGGGCAGCATCAGCAGATCTAAGACCAGATGTTTTGCATGATGGCGAAACGGCGGAAACAGAATCTCCGCTGCCGCATCCCAGTCACTATAAGGATTGGTTTGCCTATTTTGATAGCATCGATTTACGACGGCACCTCCAAGATGTCGAGATTGTCCTTATCGAGGCCGCTTTAGAAAAGAGCGACGGAATGGTAAGCCACGCTGCCGACAGCCTAAAACTTAGGCGCACTACTTTGATAGAAAAAATGAAGAAGCTCTTGATTCAGAAACCAATTGTTTGAAAAACCAACATGCTGAAGAAATTAGCCCCAAAAGCTCGTGAATTTTTATCTTAAAAATTTCTACTGTAAGCCTGCTGAGCGCGAATTGATCGACCAGTTTCTCCGCTGATTTTTTGCATGTCTTGTTCAACCTTGACTATCAGTTTTGAATTTTCCCGCGCAGACTGCTCTAAGATAGAGAAAAATTCTGCGTCAACACCCTGAATATCTGAGGCTGCTAGTTCATGAAGGATTTTCTGTCTTGCTTGATCAAGTAGGGTCGCGCGCGAATAGTTTCTTGCATTAATGGAGGCGACAATTTCTTTGTTTAGATTGTCGAATTGCAGAGAGAGATCATTTTTCATTCGTTAATTTCTCCCCCATTTGGGCCCAAGCTTCCCTGATATCTGCGAGCAACAGGACCGCTCTTTTGGGCCCCTTGCTGTCCATATCTTTAATACTTCCAATAACCATTTGACGTGCAAATTCATATGTCTGAAATAGATTTGACGCTATCTCGCCACCTTTTTCAAAATCAAGGCTTGACTGAAGAGAGTAAATTATTGTTAGCGACCTTGAAAAATACTTGGAACGAAGCTCCAAGTCAGCCGTTTTAATGTCAATGTTTTCAATATACATTTCCATAGATTTGATTAGAGCATCAAACATAATCAAGACAAGCTTATGTGGGTCCTCCGTCTCAGCCAGTGCGTTACGCTCTGTGCTTTGATACACATCTGTCATTTTTTTATATTTTTGGGACATTGAATTTCACACTTTAACTTGAATATGCAACGCAAAAACTGTACCGTTTGCACATGGTTTATGTCGTACCTGCTTCTAGCCCGGCCGTTAGGCCAAACGCAACGCTCCTTATCGATGAAGGCGCGCCTGTGAACACGACAGTTGCAAGGGCTGTGCCAAACTATCGATCAGAAAACAAAACTGTAGGGCCAACAAATCAGTTATCCAATTTAGCAGCAGAGTTCCATCAAAAACCTCTAGTTCAGATTTATAATCCCAGGCAGGCACCATCGGCAATTAGCTCTGAAAATTTTCTGGCTGCGCGAGCAATGATGAGTGGAGCGTTTGTTCATAACGCAGCAAGCACAAAAGAATCCCGCGTATCTAATCTTTATAAAGAAGCGCCAAAATTTCGTGATCAGATCGACATTCTCGCTTAAGAAACTCGATAAGCCCTAACATTGTTGAGCCTGCAAAAAGATACCTATCGTCGCTCAAGGTCGTTTATCCGCACCTGTGCAGACATATAAGCCTGAAAAATATCTGCCTCGGTGACAACTCCAGCTAATTTACCATCCGATCTTGATATGACCGGAATGCTCTCGCCTACAAAAGTACTCGCAACTTCAATTGCCTGGAGAATGGAAGCGTCCAATTTTATTGAAACAGGCTCTTTTTCAAGAAAGCCTGCTACAGTTCTGCTTTTTACCGCACTGGCGATCTCGGCAAGTTTGCATTTACCTAAGAATTTACCATTCTTATCCAGACAATAGGCTTCACTATTGTTGCCTTGTGACATCTTTTTGATAACAGATGATACTTTTTCATTCGCAGAAACAACAAGATAGTCTTGAGATACTATTGCTTCGATTTTCTTAAACATTAATTCAAGATTACCTCGTCCCTGAGACAGGTCGATACCACGTTGTTCCAGTTGTTTGTCAAAGAACGAGTGGCCATAAAGGCTATTACTAATCATTACGGCAACCATAGTTGAGACGAGGGCAGCGATGGCATATTCATAAGACATTGTAAGCTCGAGAATAATCATAATCACTGCGAGCGGCGCCCCCACAACGCATGCGGCAACAGCGGCCATACCGCTGACCGCCAAAATCGAAGTGGCGCTGAACAAGCCAATATAGCCCAATAAGCTTGACATGAATTGTCCAGTGGCAGCTCCAACAAATAATGCGGGAGAAAAAACACCACCAAAGATGCCAAAACCCACGCAAAGAGTGGTCAAAAATATCTTAAGACCTAGCAAAGTTAAAATTGCCCAAATACCAAAGTCTTCTGTGATAAACCTCAAAATAACATCGACGCCCAGACCTAAGACTTCAGGAAAAAACATTCCAAAAATTCCAGTTATGAGTGCTGCTGACAGAGCAAATGGCAAATAGCCTAGTTTATATTTAGGCGGCATCGCCGCAAAAAAGAAAATCAACTTCATATACACCAAAGCGGCTATTCCAAAAGCGATACCACTAATAATCAGCGCTGGCATTAGGGGTAAAAGCTCAGGAGCCACAACATCAATAGAAAATAAAGCTGAACCACCAAACGCCCAATTACCAAACGCCGCGGAGGTCGCGCTTGCCACAGCAATTGGAACCAAAGCCCTTAGGGAAAAATGCCTCAAGACGGCTTCATGGGCAAAGATGATGCCGGCTATGGGGGCGTGGAAACCGGCAGATATGGCCGCTGCAACACCACAACCCATTAATATCTCAGGGGTAAAAGCTCTTGCTTTCAAAAATTCGGACACAAAACTCCCAATTGTGGCACCAAAATTCACAAGTGGACCATATTGACCAACTGGCGCACCACCGCACAAAGAAACAAGGGCGGCAGAAGTAGAGCCAATGCCTTTCTTTAGATCAAGCTCATTATCAGTGCGGTGACACGCATATACTGCGTCAGCTGGGCCGTGCCAACGATCTATACCAAATCTTTTTCTGACAAAATATAAAGCAAAAACAGCGAGAAAGAGCCATAAAATCGGGGCAAATGATAAACCATTAATCTCAAAAAATGAGGTGCTTGAGAACCTCAGGGTTGCACACCACTTCACCGTCATTACAAAATAGTTCGCCACCATTGATACAAGCACACCAAAAGTTGCGCTGAGCGCTAGTGATAAGATCATATCTTTGCACTGCTCAAATATCTGATTTTTCTGCCGTAATAGATTCATAGACTGACCTAGGAATGGTTGAACGTGCAGCAGGTTCAAGTTTAGTCACAAAAACTGATTAAGATCAAGATTTTAAGAGACACCAATACGGCATGATAATTGCAACAGTAGCAGATCATAGAGATACAGAGAGTTTTATGGCCACCACACCAACAACATCCGCAACTAACACGGCCGCGGCAACGACAACCCAGCGCGTGGATTATATTAGCGCGCTAAACGCTGGTAGTGGGTTAAACACAACCCAAATTGTTGATACATTGGTAAATGCTGAAGTCGTACCAAAACAAACTAAAATCAACGAACAGGTTGAAGAAAAGAATGTTTCAATTTCAAGCCTAGGCCAAGTTAAAACAGAATTCACAAATTTTGATACAAATCTTGCACTGTTGGCCGATCAAACAGGTCTAGTTGCGGCGTCATCGTCGTCAGCGATCGAAGTTATTCCAGATAACGCAAATGCGCTTGCGCCTTTCTTTCACAATTTTACTGTTTCAAATCTTGCTAGTGCGCACACTCTATCGTTTCCTGGATTTAGCAGCGCAACTGCAACAGTTCCAGAAGCCGGCACCATGGTCTTTTCAATCGGCACTTATTCTGGTGATTCATTCACCAGAGACACAGACGTCACTCAACAGTCTATTACAATGACTAGCACCACTACCGTACAGGATCTTGCAGCACAAATTAACAATTTGTCGGGCATGAACTTAACGGCCTCTGTCATTAAGGTGAGCGATGACAATTACTCCTTGATGGTCAAGTCTGAGCTTGGAGAAAGTAAGCAACTTCAGATTGTCGCACGAGACACCTTAAATGCTGAAATTTCTGAACTAAATTTTGAGAGCCCTGCAACTTCAGATTCATCAAAACAAGTTATCGAAGGTGGAAATGCGTCATTCACACTTGATGGCATAACCATAACGCGGTCGACAAACACAATCGACGACCTGGTTGATGGTGTCACATTAGAGCTAAAAGCTACGTCAGCATCAAATATCGAAGTTGGCGCTGCATATGATGAGGCGCAAGCTCTCGATATACTGACTGCCTTTGTTAGCCAGGTTAACACATTGCGAACTACTATGACTGATCTGACGGACATGGGTAGTAACGGAGATGATGCAGGCCCACTGCGCGGGGATACGCTGATCCGATCATATGTCAACCGGCTTAAAGCTATTACGACGACCCCTATAAGCAATTACAAAGATGAACCAATTTTTCTCTCCAGCTTCGGTGTAATGACAGAATTAGATGGCTCCTTGAGCATCGATACAATCAAATTCACTGAATATTTTCAGAGCAACCCAACAGATTTTTCCGCTTTAACGCAAAACCGGGTAACGACTGGCAGCAATCTCGTAAAGGCGTCTGCAAATGGGAGTCTCTACAAAGCCGGGACCTATGATCTAACCTTTGAAAGTGACGACGACAGGGCAACATTTACCGGTGCAACGCTGGACGGGGTTGCAATGGTGTTTGAGGGGAACGTGTTTAAGGGTGACAGTGCAAACACGCTTGGCATTGATATTGAGCCTTCCATTGGCGCCCCTGACACAAAGCTTTTTATTGGCAACAGTCTTATTGACATGCTGCGGCAATTCTCTAAGTCTGTGCTAACACCAGGCAATGCAATTGACTCAAAAATTAGCACATATTCCGATGAAATAACTACTTATGAAGATGAACTTTTAAAGCTTGAGACCGCAATGGAGACAGCCAGAGCACGTTACACTCAGCAATTCACTGCAATGGAGAGTGCCGTCTCATCATTCAGGAAAACAGGTGAATATCTCGAAAACTTTATGGAGTCTTGGCGTGCCGGTTTGGGGTAATTTACCGTCTAGAGCACGTCGAGTGGATTAATGCTCGTTTCAACCAGGGATTTTACAGCAGGCAATGTCTCGGCGTTGCCAATCATGTCCCAGGCTGGCGGTGGTGTTGGCGAATTATTAGACCTCAATCCAAACACATAGGCCTTAAAACGCTTCAGAGCGTCGCTGTGGTGAGCTTCTGCCACACCTTCTTCAGGGTTACCAAAAAGAGGTTTTAAGTTCCGCTTTTTTGTTTTTGTGTCGTAATTCATTCTAAAATAGATGAAATCATTTAGAAATATAACAGCTTCTTCACCGGCATTCACTTCACTTAGAAACCGAACCATTTGCTCAGCTAATTCTGCAGGCCCTTTTGGATCAATTGCATCAAAATGGGTGCCGAGTCCTTGGCAAAAATGGTTGCTCGACATTTCGAGTGGGTGACTAGACGACAAAAAGAGAACGCTAATACGCGTGCAGAGGATATCAAAGATCCAATCAGGACATTTTGCCATAAGAAAGCCTCCAAGAACTTAATTTTTACGAGTGCAGTTAGTTAAGATATAAATTAGCAGTGAGCAACATATTATTACATTACTCTCCAAAAATCATATAAATAAGGCCTTCCTTTTTGGCGTTTTTCAGAGTTTTTTAAAAAAAATCTAAACATTGTCTCTTTCAGTCGTTGGTTTAGTCAGAGGAAGTAAAAAAAACTTCCTACATCAAACTAGATGAGGATCTAACGATGACTGTTATTAACACCAATGTCGGTGCGCTAATGGCGCGCACCTATGCCAGTAAGGCAGCCCAAAAAACAGAAACATCCATGGAACGCCTTTCATCAGGTCTGCGCATCAATGGCTCAGCTGATGATGCCGCAGGTATGGCTGTTGCTAATAAAATGCGGAGCCAATTGAATGGCATTAAAATGGCCATTCGAAACTCTCAAGATGGTATCTCCCTTGTTCAAACTGCCGAAGCTGGCATGTCAGAGATCTCAAATATGATCTTGCGTATGCGTGAGCTTGCGGTGCAGATGGAAAACGGTATTTACACTTCAAAAGACCGTGACAATGCCCAGCTTGAAATCAACGCCCTACTCCAGGAAGTTGACAAAATTGCTGTTAACACACGGTTCAATGATGTGAACCTACTTGATGGTAACTACGACCAAACCATCCGCGCTGGCAATACCAATGCTGAAACCATCCGTATCGCAATTAATAGCCTCCAATCAGCAGATTCCGCAAAGATTGAGGCGCATGCCGTGGAGAAAGCTGTCCGCACTTCTGGCGGTGACACAGATGGTACAGAGGCGAATGAATTGGACTTAACTGTCAAGGAAGGTGCCGTTGTCAACATTGACACATCAGTATTCAGTGACACCTTCAAGGAGTTCTTCAAGGCTGATAGCTTGGGAACATTCTCTCTCGAGACCGCAGGTGCTGCAACTGATGGCACCGCTGATCCTGACGATGACAATGCTGCATTTACAATTGACGCCAAGACAGGTGTTATCACAAGTGCCTATGTGATGGATTTTGAGTCTGATGTCCCATGGAGTGATGAAGATGACGATGATTCTGACACAACTGTCACCGCTGGGGGGACCATTGGTGAAAGTGATAATGACTCAAAAGTCTTCAGTATCCAGGTGACCTACACCAACAGAGATGGTGACACTCATGTAGAGTCAATCGATTTGACTTTGGCTGACAACGACGCAGGCGATGGTGGCAGCACTGGTAGTCAGCTTGATGACATCAAGGTAGAATCTCAGGCAGAAGCCACCCGAGCCATTGAGACTTTGGATAAGGCTCTAGAGGAGGTTTCAACCGCCCAGGCGAAGCTTGGTGCCATCCAGAACAGACTGTCACATAATATCGACAACCTCTCAAAAGGCTCGATGCTGACTGAACAGTCTGTTGGACGTATCGTGGACGCTGACTTTGCAACAGAGACATCTGAGCTTTCAAAGCAGCAGATCCTTGCCCAGGCGGCAACCTCTATGTTGGCTCAGGCAAACCAGTCTAAGCAGTCCGTTCTAGCACTGCTGCAATAAACTTGGAATTAACCCAATAGATACGGGACTAGCGATTGGGTTAAACAGTCATAAGCGCGACATTTCTTAGGTAATTGGTTGGCGCAGGAATAACAGTCGGTCCTCAACCTTATGCTCAACGCAAAAGGTATGGCTGTTTGATGGGGAAGGGGCTCGCATTGCGAGCCCCTTCTTTTTGTATGTGGAAAACAATCTTCCACAAGGCGATTTTCTGATAAAATTTTACTTTCGGAATTGGCATAGCTTTTGCATGAGCACAGCAATGTCAATTTTTCGGATTAAATAAATGAGAAATCAATTTTGCTGCAAGAGACTTTTAGTTGGAGAGCTGCACCCAAGCTTTTCTTCGCCTGATGCTTTTTGGCGAAAATTGAGAAAAACAAAAATTCTGGAAAATAAACCAAGTGGTGCATTTGGCATGCAGTTTGCATGGAATGCGCTGTGTCAAAAATTTTGGATTGGCTAATGAAATGAGCAAAATTAATACAAACATGGCAGCGGTGACGGCATTGTATCACCTTAAAAACAAGGAAGATGCCCAGAACCAATCAATTGAACGTATTTCTTCTGGCTTGCGTCTTAATCACGCACTCGATGACGCGGCAGGGGCTTCTATTGTAAGTCGAATGACGTCGCAAATTAAAGGTCTAGAGGCTGCAATGCGAAATGCCGCTGATGCTATTTCTTTGACCCAAACAGCCGAAGGTGCGCTCGATGAGGTCTCCTCAATCCTTCACAGAATGAGAGAACTCTCTGTTCAAGCTGCAAACGGTGTTTACACTGGCCAGGACCGTCAGGCAATTCAAAATGAAGTTGGTCAAATCCAAATCGAACTTGCTCGGATTGCTCAGAACAGCACGTTCAATGCCGTTAAAATGCTCAACGGTGATTTTACCAACACGGCATTCCAAATTGGCTTCATGCCAAATGACACCGCTATTCTGTCAATTGAAAACGTCGACCCAACTGGCTTGGGAGAATACTTAACTAAGTCAGACCAATTCAAACAGGGTTCATCAAGTATCTATCCAGCAGCGGCGCCAATTGTAGCCAACTCAAAAGCAGATTTTTCATCACGGATTTCTGAGAATGAAAATCTTACAATCTATGGCAACGTTGGCAATGTGACGATTGATGTCAATGGTGGATCAACCGCAAAAGAAATTGCTGCGTCCATTTCTTCTCGGTTGAGTGAAACAGGTGTGTCAGCAACGGCGCAAACAAGATTGAA
>Ga0255759_10002989_pt1 | contig 14943 bp, 12 predicted proteins | sample 101ome_20_FD_179959 | JGI IMG/M metagenome (GOLD analysis project Ga0255759, IMG submission 179959) | Coastal salt marsh microbial communities from the Groves Creek Marsh, Skidaway Island, Georgia - 101404AT metaG (version 2) | ecosystem: Environmental > Aquatic > Marine > Intertidal zone >...
CAGTTGGTAAATCATTAAATGATTTCAAATTGAAAGAAAATAATTTTGAACATTATGCTGTAAAGAAAGCAGTCTTACCATTTAAAAAGTTTAAAGATGAAAAAGTCTTTTTAGGCCCCGAAATGAAATCTACTGGTGAGGTAATGGGTATTGATATGAGCACAGGTAGTGCTTTCTTAAAAGCGATGAAGTCAGATGGGTATAATGTTCCAAAACAAGGCACAGCTTTTTTATCAGTTAATAAAACAGATAGGGCAGGCCTTGTTCCAATAGCAAAAAATTTAATGGGTTTAGGCTTTAACCTTGTCGCTACAAAGGGTACATGCAGGTTTCTAAATGAACAAGGTATTTTGTGCGATGATATGTTTAAAGTTGGTGAAGGAAGACCGAATGTTGTTGATGAAATTTTAAATGATAATATTCAATTAGTAATCAATACACCGGAAGGACCACAATCAAGATTTGATGAAGAAGCGATTGGAAAAACGTCAGTGATGAAAAATATTTTAACTATTACTACACTTCCAGGTGCAAGAGCCGCAATTGATTCTATGAAACATTTAAACAAAATAAGTGTAAAGGCTCTACAAGAATACTTTAAGTAATATGAAACATAAAAAATATAATTGGGAATTATGTCAAACAGAATCTGATAAAATTTTATATGCGGGTTTAGAAATATTAAAATCTAGCAAGAGTTACAATTTACAAAAAATGAATCACAGTGACTTTGATAAGGGAAACTATATAATTTACCATGATCAGAACTTCTACTATATTGGAGAATCTAAAAATTTATCGGCAAGAATTTCACAACATGCGCATGAAAAAAAATCTACTTTTTATAAAAATTATTTGAAAAATAATAATGACTCTACCTCACTAAATATTTCGGATTTTAATATTAAGCTTATAAATACAAAAATTGGGAGAAAAGAGTTTGAAGAGTTCGGGATTGTTAATTTACCAGCTACCTTAAATAAATTTCAAAAGGATAAAAGAAGCATATTTACAGGCTCAGCAAATAATTCTTACTGGTCAGATGTTCAAAGCCATGCAAATAAATTACTCGATGATGGCGAAAAATATTTTTTTAATCAAAAATATTTTAATTGGTACGACGCCCATCCAACCAAAAATGCAGGAGTATATTCAGTAAATGATTCTAATGATAGGTTGATTTATATTGGCGAATCTTCAAATATAAGTGATAGATATAAAGCTCATAGTTCTCGAACCTATTTTTCTGCTTTGAGGCGACATATTGGTACAGAAATTCTCAATTTTAGCTTAAAAAGCATCAACGGTAAAAAAAGATATTTTTCTGATAATGAAGATTCTGAAATTAATAATTATTTAAGGGAGTGTAATATTAGATACATGAATGTTAGTTTAGGCAGATTTGAACTTGAAGAATATCTAATTAAAAAGTATCATCCATTGCTTAATAGAAAAAATAATAAGTAATTATTTATAAGAGTCAATATCAGGACAGACACAGAAAAAATTTCTATCCCCAAAGGCATTATCTATTCTAGAAACATATGGCCAAAACTTATTTTCTTTATTCCATTGCGTAGGAAAAACAGCTTTTTCTTTTGAATAAGGATGATTCCAATCATCGCAAATATCGTGTACTGTATGAGGAGCATTAACTAAAACATTATCTTCTTGAGGCATTTTACCTGATTCTATTTCAATAATTTCTTTTTTAATTGCAATCATAGCATCACAAAATTTATCAAGCTCAGATTTTGTTTCACTCTCCGTTGGTTCAATCATTAGTGTTCCTGGAATAGGCCAAGACATAGTGGGAGCATGAAACCCATAATCAATTAATCTTTTAGCAATATCTTCATTAGTAATATTAGCAGTGGATTTAAATGATCTACAATCAACAATGAACTCATGTGCATTTAATCCGCTCTTACCGCGATAAAGAATGCTATAATCATTTTCAAGTCTCTTAGCCATATAGTTGGCAGATAAAATTGCAACTTGGGATGCTTTTAATAAACCGTTTGCTGCCATTAATTTCATATAGATATAAGAAATTAATAGAATACTTGCACTACCAAATGGCGATGACGATACAGAGTAGGAAAAATCTTCATCAGTGAAGCTATGTTTTGGAAGATGTGGCTTTAATTTTTCATTCACACAAATTGGACCCATGCCTGGACCACCTCCACCATGCGGAATACAAAAAGTTTTATGAAGATTAATGTGCATAACATCAGCTCCAAATTTACCTGGTTTACATACACCAACCATGGCGTTCAAGTTGGCTCCATCCATATAGACTAAGCCACCATTTTTGTGAATTAAATTACATATTTCATCAATGTTATGTTCAAATACACCATGGGTAGAGGGGTAAGTAACCATTAATGATGACAACTTGTCACCAGCCTCATCAACTTTTGCACTTAAATCTTGAAAATCTATATTCCCATGGTCATCACATTTTACTATCACAACTTTAAGTCCAGCCATTATTGCACTTGCAGGATTTGTCCCATGGGCTGACTCAGGTATTAGACAAATATCTCTTTTTGAATTATTTGCTTTATGATATTCTCTAATGCTTAATAATCCAGCATATTCTCCTTGAGCACCGGAATTTGGTTGAAATGATACGGCATCGAATCCGGTAACTTTATATAGCATTTCCTCTAGCTCATTAATGATTTTTTCATAACCCTTAGCCTGACTTAATGGTGCAAAAGGGTGGATAGAATTGAATTCTGGCCAACTAATTGGAATCATTTCAACAGTCGCATTAAGTTTCATAGTACAAGACCCTAATGGTATCATACTATAGTTCAAGGAAAGATCTCTTTTTTCTAACTTATTGATATATCTAAGCATTTCTGTTTCAGAATTAATGCTATGAAAAATAGGATGAGTTAAGATATCTCCTGCTCTATTTGGTTTAAAAATATTATAAGAATTTTTAGAATCATTATGTACATCAAATAGATTTGCAAGCGCCTCAACTTCACCAAAATCTGTTTTCTCATCTAAAGAGATACCAATAAGTCCATTGTCGTGATACATTAAATTAAAATTACGCTTTAACGCCCTATCTTTTAAACTATCTATACTCATGTTCGACAATTTGATTACTATTGTATCAAAAAATGAATTATCATTAGTTACAATCTCATGACCTAGCTTTGCAATTTTATCAGCAAGTTCTTTTGTGTGACTATGAATTCTTCTTGCAATATTTTTTAAATCATCTGGACCATGAAATAATGCATACATTCCTGAAATGATAGCGAGCAATACTTGAGCTGTACAAATATTTGATGTTGCTTTTTCTCTTCTAATATGCTGTTCCCTGGTTTGGAGTGTAAGTCTATAAGCTTGATTTCCCCTACGGTCTTGCGATACGCCGACAATTCTTCCTGGGATATCTCTTTTAAATTCTTCGCTTGTAGACATAAATGCCGCATGAGGTCCGCCGTAGCCAAGTGGTACACCAAATCGTTGACTATTACCAACAGCTATGTCAGCTCCTAAATTACCCGGAGCTTCAAAAAGCTGGAGGGACATTAAATCACTCGCAAAGATGACCTTACAATTTGAATTATGTGCATCAGATACGACGCGTTTATAATCTTTGTCTGATGAGATGTGTCCATATTTATTTGGATATTGGACAATACAACCAAAAGCATTGGTAAAATCAAAATTGTTAAAGTCTGTTACAATGATTTCAATATTTAATGGCTCAGCTCTTGAAATAATGACGTCTATAGTTTGTTGAAAACATTCTCTATCAACTAAAAATTGTGTCTTTTCAGATTTATTTTTGCGATAAAGCATTAGCATAGCCTCACTTGCTGCAGTGCCTTCGTCTAAAAGGGATGCATTAGCAATTGGCAAAGCAGTAATTTGAGTAATCATTGTTTGATAATTCAAAAGAGCTTCCAACCTACCTTGAGAGATCTCAGGTTGATATGGAGTATACTGTGTATACCATCCTGGGTTCTCAAGTATGTTTCTTAAAATAACGTTCGGAGTAATAGTATCATAATACCCCTGGCCAATAAGAGATCTATGAACTCTATTATTAGTACCAATGTTTTTAACATGATTTAAAATATCATTTTCTGAGAATACTTCATTCCCAATAGACATATCATCTATGTCTAGGATATTTTTAGGCACAATTTTCTCAAGAAGATCATTAAGGTTATCGCAATTAAGATATTGCAACATTTCGTCGATTTCTTTCTGTGAAGGACCGATATGTTTATTGTGAAATTCAGACATAATTAAGAGATAGTTCTCAAAAATAGTACCCCCGGAAGGACTCGAACCTACAACCAAGGGCTTAAAAGGCCCCTGCTCTACCATTGAGCTACGGAGGCAAAACTAGGCTAAAATATAAGCTATGAAAATTTAAATTAATACTCTTAAAAAGTCATTTTTTAAAATTTTTTTCAAATTTAAAATAAAAAATATTGACCAATTATAAAAATTAATATTAGTTTGGAGGAGTCTAAAATTAGATTATTGTAAGCAAATACAAGCAATCGAAAAGGCTCTGGGGTTGGCGCAGCAGAGCCTTTTTTGTTTCAAAAATATATTGTATTTTTGATACTATTTGACAATTGGGGGCGACCGGTTTCGACATTTTAGAATGGAATTTTAGATTGCATGTAGAGCTTAGTACCTCTTAAAACTTCTAACCTATATTAAGTGCCGATAATGGCCAAATGGCTTTCGCTTAATTGCTAAAGCCCATCATCAGTAGACGTTTCTCATCGTTCGCTGAATGGTGTCATAAAAATGAGATAGCCTATTTTCCTGCTTCAGTTAAATAAGCGAACCTATAGAAGATTGCTGTATACCTGTTTGTTCTTGTACAGTTATATAGTGAAATTTGATCAAGAAACTAAACATGTAGATGTCTACTTTTTCTCTACTTTGGACGGGAGTTCGAATCTCCCCGCCTCCACTTTAAATTCTGTCAGGATAATCTGATATAATTCCATCCACTTTTAATTTTTTCATAAAATTAATATCATCTTCATTATTCACAGTCCAAGTATAAATTTTAAAACCATTATTTTTAATTTTTTTAACGGCTTTGTCATTAAGTAGTTTAAAATTAGGATGTATAGCTTGTGCATTAATTTTTTTGCCGAACTCAATAGCTTCATTTATGCTCATCGACTTACTTACCAGTACTCCCACTGGAGTATTTTTATCTATGGATCTAAATTGTTCAAGCTCATCCCAATTAAAACTTGAAATAATAAAGTTTTCTATGTTCCATGAAGTATTTTTAGATAGGTCTGCAATAATTTGAGATGTGGCTTGTGCTGTATTTAATCCTTTTAGTTCTATGTTTACAGAAAATGGTGCCTCAATTCTTGTTAAAACATCTGTCAATGTGGGAATTTTATATTTTCCAAGAACTAAAAAATTTTTAAGCTCTTTAATAGTTAAATTTTCTATTAAACCCGATTTACCAGTTAATTCTTGAAGATTTTTGTCATGAAATAATACCAGCTCGCCACTTGCGCATTTAAAAACATCTATTTCAATACCATCAACATCCAACTCAATTGCTTTACTTATAGATTCATAGGTGTTTTCTGCAACATATCCTTTTGCTCCTCGATGACCAATGCTTAATGTATTATGATTTGAACATGAATTCATTATTATAAAAGATAAAACAAATAGATAAAAATAAATTATTTTTTTAGTAATAATATTTTGCTCCTAGTTAGTATTTTCATTTCTGTAGATGCGCGTAATCAGGCGTTCTACATTTTTTCAGGGGCGCTTATCCCAAGAATTGACAATCCATTTATTAAAATGATTTTTGTTGCTTCACATAATTTTTTTCTAGCTGAGGATAAATCAGTGTTTTGTGGATTAATCACTTTATGGTTACCGTAAAATTTGTGATATGCTGCAGCGACTTCTTCTAAATAAGTTGCAATTTTTCTTGGTTCTAGCGAATGTAAAACATCTTCCATTTTAATTGGGAATTCTGATAATAGCTTTACTAGGGAAATTTCATCCTTTTCTTTTAATAGTGAGTAATCAATTTTATTGTCCGTAGAAATTTCCTTATCATATCTCTTTAGTAGATTTGAAATTCTTGCATTAGCATATTGTAAATAATAGACAGGGTTTTTTTCAGATTCATCTTTTGCCAAATCTAAGTCAAAATCGAGGTGGCTGTTCGCGCCTCTCATTATAAAGAAATATCTTATAATATCTGAGCTAAGCTCATCTTTTAATTCATCAAGAGTTATAAAGTTTGCTTTTCTAGTGGACATTTTTACGATTTCTCCACCTTTTTTAATTGTTACAAATTGATGAATAACAACTTTTATGTGGTCGGTTTTTTTATTCAAACATTCAAGCCCTAAAATTACATCTGGATATGTGTCAATATGATCAGCACCAAAAATATCTACAATTAAATCAAAACCCCTATCAACTTTATCTGCATGATATGCTATATCAGGCAATCTATATGTTGGCTCTCCTGAACTCTTTACCAAAACTTTATCCTCTTCTTTGTTCAGGCTAGACGTTTTAAACCATATTGCACCATCTTTTTCATAAGAAAGATTTTTTTCTTTTAAGATTTTCAGAACATTTTCTATCGCACCGTTTTTATAAAAAGTTCCCTCTTTGGTAAAAACATCAAACTTGATGCCAAGGTTCTCTAGGGTATTTTCAATGTTCGCAAAAATTTCTTTTTCTGTAAAGTCTCTAAAAATTGAATCATCAGATTCTAATTCTTTCCCATATTCGTTCATAATTTTATCAGCAATTTCATCTAGATATGTTCCAACATATCCGTTCTCAGGCATTTTGACTTCTTTACCAATATGTTTTGCATATTTGGCGTAGCAAGAATCTGCAAGCACTCTCATTTGTTTCCCAGCATCATTATAGTAATATTCTCTTGTAACATCATATCCATTCCATGTTAATATATTGGCAACCATGTCACCAAGAATTGCTTGTCTTCCATGACCAACGGTAAGAGGTCCGGTAGGGTTGCTGCTTACAAATTCTACATTCGCTGATTTATTTAATTTTTTCTTTTTGCCAAAATTTTCTGATTCATTAATAATTTGTTGTAAAATTTTAAGATAATAATTATTGGAAATATGAAAGTTGACAAAGCCAGGTAGAGAGGCACTTAAAGTAAAAACATTTTCTGATGCGTTTGAATAATTAGCAATATTTTCTGCGATTTCAATAGGTGCTTTTTTCAATATCTTTGCTAGCTTAAGCGCAATATTAGAAGAATAATCTCCAAACCCTTCTTGATTGTTAACATTTACACTCCACTCCGAAAATTCAATTTCATTATGATTAAGATAGTCTTGTAAAAAATCATGCATGAGTTTTTTTAGCTTCATACTTTAACTACCTTTGCATCAAACCAAATTCTTTCCAAATCATAGTATGATCTCATTTCTTCAAAAAAGACATGCACCACGATATCAACATAATCCAATATAATCCATGTACCATTTTCATAGCCCTCTGTTTTCCAAGGATTTTCAGAAATATTTTCTTTTATATTATCTGCAATTGCTTTGACTTGAATAAGATTTGAGGCAGAGCACACAACAAAATATTCTGAAAGTGAAGTAATTTTAGAAACATCTAGCGCTACGATATTTTCAGCTTTTTTATCGTCGGCTAATGAAACAATCTTTTTTAGTAGTGGTTTTGAGCTCATTGATTCAAGTTTAGAAACTCTTGATAGTCTTTACCAATAATTATTTGAATATCTTCGTTAGGATTTACTGTTGCGTCAAATTCAACATTACCTGCATTTATATTTGTACCTAAAATTGTAAGTAAATTCTCAATATTTGGGTTATTCTTGCTTAAAATAACAATAGTTGTGAATTCGTAATTAAAGTTATCTGCATTTTCAATTCTGGTCACCTGTAGTCCATATCTATTTGTTAAAATATTTCCATATGAATTACCAACACCGCTTACGCCACAACCATTTAATACAGCTACTCTCAAAGTTTGTGATGAATAATTTTCAAATAATTTAATTTTATTCGTTGATTCTGATGTATTTATGCGAGCGAAGTCTTTCGCTGGAGTTTCTTGTCTAAGATATGTATTAAATGACCATACAAATGTTAAAATAATCAACATTAAAGAGCTGATGACTATATTTAAAAAGTGGTTCAAGATTCAAGCTCTTCCAGTTGATCAGCCGTATTGACACCTATTACTTCATTTGAATTTGCAATTTTAATAGCCTTTATTGCCATATTGGATTGTTGAGCTAATCCAATTGCGTCGGTTAGATAATATTCCTTAGAAGCATTATTTGTTTTAATATCATCTAAAATTTTAAACACCCCTGGAATTTTGAAAATATATATACCTGGATTCCATTCTTTAATTTTTCTCTCATCATCCGTACAATCTTTTTCTTCAACTATTTTTAATAGGTTACCATTTATATCTCTTATGATTCGACCATAACCTGTAGGATCATCAATTTCTGCAGTAATTAAAGTTAAGTCGCGATTTTGTATGATATGGTCATCAATTATAGGTCCAAGCGTTGATTTTTTGATGTTTGGAACATCGCCATATAAAATTAAAATATGCCCCTCTTTATTTTTTAATAAATCACCTGTTTGTAAAACAGCATGCCCTGTACCTAGTTGTTCCATTTGAGTTGCATATTTAAGATTAGTTCTATGTTGAGTATGTGAGATAACTTGCTCTTTTTTAAATCCTACTACTAGTATTATTTCTTTAGGATTCAGAAGTTCGCTTTCGTCAAGTACAAAATCTAAGAGAGCTTTACCATTTAACTGGTGTAACACTTTTGGTAAATCAGAATTCATTCGAGTTCCTTTTCCTGCGGCCAAAATAATAATTCTTAGTTCTTTACTCATTTATTTCCTCTCCTAAATAAGGTATGTTTCTTTTTCTTATTATACCTCCGCCAATACAAATATCATTTTCATTATATAGTACAATTGATTGGCCAGTAGTTATTGCTTTAATTGCATGATCAAATTTAATATAACATTCATCTTCATTTGATGATAATATTTGACATGAATGATCAATGTCTCGATACCTCACTTTAGCTTTACATTTTAATGGAAGCAATTGAGAGATATCTAGATTCCAATGCATTTTATCAGCTAATAGTTTATTGGAGAATAAAGCACGGTGATCAGCCCCCTGTGCAACAAATACAATATTTTTGTTAATATCTTTATTTACAACATACCAAGGTTCATCATAAGCAGAGCTTCGCGCTCCAATACCTAAACCTTTTCTTTGACCCACAGTAAAATACATATGTCCATTATGTTCACCAATATTTTCACCATCTACAGTAATAATTTCCCCCTTTTTATCTTGCAAAAATTGCCCAACAAAATCATTATACTTTCTATCGCCAATAAAGCATATACCTGTACTATCTTTTTTAGATGCATTAACGAAGTTATTTTCTTCAGCAATTTTTCTAATATCTTTTTTTAATAACTCACCAAGGGGCAATTCAATATTCATTAACAATGAACTTTTTAATTGGTATAGAAAATAGGATTGATCTTTGGATCTGTCATTAGCTTTACCGATAAAAAATTTATCATCTTCGCTAACTATTTTTGCATAATGGCCTGAAGCTATTTTTATAGCACCAATTTCCTGCGCATGTTTTTGAAAAACATCAAATTTTATTTCTTTGTTGCATAAAACATCAGGATTAGGAGTAAAACCATTTTTATGGTCATCTAAAAACTGAGAAAAAACACGTTCTTTATATTCTTTTGTATAGTTTATTTTTTTTAAAGGAATATTTAGCTGATTGCATACACTTAAGGCATCTGCATAATCATCTTCTGCGCTACAAATAGCATTTTTGTCGTCCCAATTTTTCATAAAAACACCATATACTTCAAAACCCTTATTTTGAAGTAAAACTGCTGCTACAGAGCTATCAACTCCACCGCTCATTCCTAGAACTATTTTTTCTTTTTTCATTTCGGTAACTTAACTATCTTAATAAAAAAAATTATGACTTCAAATCAATCACATAAAGCAGTTGTATTTGGATCAATTAGTATTGATAAAATTGTAAATAAGCACGGTTCATTTCCTAGTGTGTTGGGCGGGTCAGCTGCGTATGCTTTACTTGCTAATAAAAAAAATACTTGTGAATTAGTTGGAGTTGTTGGTGATGATTTTCAAGAACGCCACTTCAATTTACTTTCTGATCATTCTATAACAACCAAATCATTAACACAGTTAGATGGTAATACTTTTTGTTGGGGAGGTGAGTATAAAGATGATTTTTCATCAAGAGAAACTTTATATGTCGATCCGGGAGTGTCTGAATCATATATTCCTGACTTATCAGAACATTCTAAAAATTGCCCTTTTCTTTTATTGGGGAATACTGCACCACATTTACAAACTCAGCTTTTAAATCAAATGCAAAACAAGCCATATGTTCTCTTAGACACGTTTAAACTTTATATAGATATTGCAAACAAAGAACTAAAAGCACTAGTAAAGCGAGTTGACTTATTTTGTATCAATTTTAATGAAGCACGGGCAATATCTGGAATGGATGGATCAGATTTAAGAGGTATGTCCAATGCCATTTTAGAACTTGGACCAAAAAGTCTAATAATCAAAGATGGGGAGCATGGTTCACACTATTTTGATTTAAAAAATCACTTTTCGATGAAAGCTATTCCTGTGAAAGAAGTTATAGATACTACCGGCGCAGGAGATGCATATATTGGCGGTATTTTAATGGGGATGATGCAGGGTTTAGATATTTTTGAATCAATGAAGGTGGGTGCTGTAACAGCATCTTTTTGTATTGAAGGTATAGGTGTTAATGGTTTGAATGATTTTTCGCAAGCAGAATTTGATAAACGTCTTAACTGGATGCACATTAACCATACTTCTTGAAAACTCTCTATATTAACCCTAACTTGCTACTCAAACATAAGGAGAATTATTAGAATGTATTATTTTAAAAATTTTATCGCTGCAACAGTTTTAGCAACAACTTTGTTTGCTGGTCAAGCACTAGAATCTGCAAAAATTAGAATCAAAGATAAAGAATGGGGAGAAGCAGAAAAATACTTACTAGAAGCATTAAATCACCCTAAAGATAAATGGGAGGCAGCATTTCATTTAGGAGACAAAATTTATCCGAGACAGCAAGATTGGTCTTCTGTTAAGAAGTATATGGACATTGCGAGAACGGCTCCAAGTAATCTCAAAATCCGTCCAACCAGAAATGATAGAAAAATTTCTATGGAACAAGCTGTTACTGCATCTGTTACAAAAAGCTATAATTTAATTTATTATAAAGCTTCAGGGTTTTTAGCACTCCTAAATAGAGCAGCTAGTGCAGAACAAAGAGATGCGTTAGTAGATCAAGCAATTCAAACTTCATTAGATGCAAAAGAGTTAGATCCTACTCAGCCTGGAGCATACGCCCTTGCAGCATTATATTCTTCAGTTAAAGGAGATAAAGAAAATACTATTAAATATCTTGATATGGGCTTAGCGCTCAAGGATATTCCCGAAGAAACAAAAATTGCATTGCTTGTGAGCGCAGGACAAAGCGTTGTTAGGTTAGGAGAATTTGATAAAGGATTAGACTATTATGAACAAGCGCTTGCAATGGAGCCATTAGAACCCACGGCTCTAAAAAGTCTTGGAGCTTTATATTTGGCTCAAGATAAATTTGATGCAGCGTTACAAAATTTAGATCTTGCTATTGAGAATACTTCAGAAGATAAAGAGTTGGTTGATTTGTTTTTTAATAGAGGACTAGTCTATTTAAAAATGGAAAATTTTGAAGAAGCAGAATACAATTTTGAAGAAGCATATTTTTTAGCTCCTGATGACGTTGAAGCATTATTGGGTTTAGCAAAAGCGCTCGAACAAGCAGAAAGATGGAGAAAATCAAGAAATTACTATATGGAATTAATTGATAAAAATCCAAATGACCCTCAGTATTACTATGGAGTTTATAGAACGTACTTTGGAGAAGGTCGTCTTGAAGACGCGCAAGAATATCTTAATAAAGCTACTGCATTAAGAAGAAACTAATATAGAATTGTTCCAAGATTTTCTTGATAGAAACTCTTAACTGAACCTTCAAGAATCACAGCTAATGCTCTGTACGCATTTGCATTATCTCTAAATCCAGCGAACGGAGTAGCGACATCAATTCCATTAATTTTACCACCATTAGAACTACCGTACTGCGCAATGGTGTATCCACCGGACCTATAATCAGAACTACTCACAGTTGGAGTATCTAAAGTGGGTACAGCTTCAAATGTATAGTTTACATCATTGCTAGTATAACTACTACCAACTATAAGAGTTCCAAGACTATTGTAACCTCTGATTACTTCAGCAAAAGAAGAGCTTGATAGGTTTGCGATATGTGATACGCTTGACTGTCCGCTGTAACTATTGAGTTGAAGGTTAGTTAGGTCTAAATTTGCCGCAGAGAGTAAATACCCTAATTCTATTCTTTGATTTGAATGATTATGTTCAACTAAATTTAATAAAACACCTGCATCATAATACGCCTCAACCGAATCTATAGCAGTTTGTAAAAAGCTATGATAGGTGCCATATGATAAATTTGCATAAGAATTACCTTGCGCACCATCCACTTGATTCAAATCAGGATCTAGTTTACTTCTGCTTAAATTATTATAGATGATATGAGGGTATAATCCATTTGAATTAGCGTTAAAAAAATATGCAAATTGTTCAGCAACTTTTCTCGTATTTTCAGCTCTTGCTGAAGACCCAGACCTATCTGGAAAAGTAGCAGGTGTAAGTGTGCCATCGTGTGGCACTGTAATAATTATTGGAGTATTGCCAACCCTATAAGAGATATAGCCCTGGCTATCAGTAATAATATCCCCAGGGGTATATTTAACAATAGGAGTGGGTAGAACAGATTGAGTTGCTCTTCCTGATTCTCCACATCCAATTAAAAAAAATGTTAATATCGAAAAAGTTTTAATAAGTAATTGCTTCATCTCCATTTTGATTTCCTCTTTTATCTGCTCCTGTTATAAATGATTCATTTAGCCTTTGAATACCATGGGTCCTTGCTAAATAAGAATTACCAGGAAAATTATTATAATTAAAAAATGAATGATTTAATCTTTCCAGTTCATTAATAGTTTCTTTTGTAAGCGCAGCCTTTTCATAAAAAATTAGGTCTGGTAACCATTGAGAGTGAGTTCTACCAACATCCATTGCTTCTTGGATATTCAAGTTGTGATCTAAAACGCTAATGATAATTTGAAGCACTGCAGTAATGATTCTTGAGCCTCCAGCAGCACCAACAGTTAAAATTGTTTGCCCACTTTGATCAACCACTAACGTTGGGGACATAGAGCTCAAAGGGCGCTTGGATGGTTCAATAGCATTTGCTTCAGCACCAATAAGACCAAAAGCATTTGGGACATTTGGTTTGGAAGAAAAATCATCCATTTCATTGTTTAGCAAAAATCCTGCACCATCTACAATTTTTTTATTGCCGTAGCTAAAATTTATAGTTGTTGTAATTCCTGCAGCATTACCTTCTTTATCCATCACAGAATAATGTGTAGTTTCCATACTCTCGCTTAATTGATTCCCAGCAGCAATGTCACTGCTTGCTGTAGCAGTACTATTAGAGATAAGTTTTAATCTATCTTTAGCGTATTTTTTAGATGTTAACATTTGAATAGGATTCTCCCAAAAGTCTGGATCTCCTAAGTGAACTGCTCTGTCAGCATAAGCTAGTCTCTGCACTTCAGTTAATAAATGCACAAATTCAGTTGAGTTTCTTTTCATATTTTCAAGATCATAATTTTCAAGCATATTTAGCATTTGAATTAATAACGTCCCTCCTGAGCTTGGTGGACCCATAGAAACAATGGTATAACCTCTATATGTTCCAACCACAGGAGTTCGATAAACTGATTCATAACTCTCCAAATCTTCAAAAGAAATAAAACCATTATTTTTTTCCATTTCTTCAACAATTAATCTTGCAGTTTTACCACTGTAGAATCCTTTATTTCCTTCATTAGCAATACGTTTTAAAGTTTCAGCTAAATCTTTTTGAATGAAAATGTCTCCAGTTTTCCACTCATCAATATTATTTAGCAATTTTTCATACTCTATTTGATCAATTTCACCATTATTTAAACGCTCTTGTAAATTGCTAACTTGATTATTAGTATTTTTGACAAATAATAAATTTGAACCTTTATCCTGAACAAAATATTTTTTGTTTGTATCAAATCCATGTGCTGCATTTTTTTCTAATGGAAAACCATATTCAGCTAGGTTGATTGCTGGACTAATTATTTCTTCTAATGAAAAACTTCCAGAACCATAATCTTGGAAAATTTTAATTAAGCCATTTACGGTTCCTGGAACGCCTGATGAGGTATGTGAATAAAGAGCTAAATCTTTAACATAATTTCCATCTTTATCTAAAAACATGGTTTCATATGACAGTTGTGGAGCTTTTTCTCTAAAGTCTAAACTTATTAGCTCACCATTAGCTGTCCTCGCTGTTAAAAATCCTCCTCCTCCTAAATTTCCATTCGCCGGTGAAGTTACCGCTAGTGCAAATCCAGTGGCTACAATCGCATCAAAGGCATTACCACCTTTTTTAAGAATATCTATCCCAACTTGAGAGGCAATTCTTGATGTTGACGATACAGCACCATTCTGATTAGCTACAGGATTTGAACAGCTGGTGAGCAATAATAAAGCACATGTGATTATAGTTATTGTGTCCCTATACATTTTTTTATTAAAGGTAATAAAAAGCCCCTACAAAAAGTAGAGGCTTTTTATTTTTTTTTATGACAATAAATTATATTATAAAGTCAT
>Ga0255759_10002990_pt1 | contig 14938 bp, 12 predicted proteins | sample 101ome_20_FD_179959 | JGI IMG/M metagenome (GOLD analysis project Ga0255759, IMG submission 179959) | Coastal salt marsh microbial communities from the Groves Creek Marsh, Skidaway Island, Georgia - 101404AT metaG (version 2) | ecosystem: Environmental > Aquatic > Marine > Intertidal zone >...
ATGAGCATAAAGTATTACCAGAAACGATTTCAAAAGAACCATTAGGTCCTGTTGTAAGACAAGGGGATGCAGTATGGGAAGATATCGTAAGATGGTCTCTAAATACTATGATCGAAGCTGAAGAGTACGGTGTTAATTCATCAAACGCTTCAAGCCTAAAAGACTCTGACAACCCTGCAATTAAAAGATTAGTAGGTGCTGAAGGAGAATTAGGTGCAGCATTCGGTTTAGATAACGAGTGGAGCTTAAGAATTATTGAGCAAGTTGGTAACTACGGTGAAAGCTATAAAAAACACATAGCTGACACAGGTATTCTACCTAACAGAGGTCCAAATGAATTATGGACTAAAGGTGGAATTCTTTACGTACCACCTGCAAGATAATTGCTGATAAAATTAAAAAGGGCTGGATTTATCTGGCCCTTTTTTTTATGTTGAAAATTATGAAAAAAATAAAATTTATACTTACTACTTTAATACTATTAAATTTTAATTCTTTAAAAGCTGCTGAGGCTATTGTAGGAAACGTTGAAGGTATGTTTTGCATTGAATGCCAAAAAAAACTTGCAAAAGCCTTCAAAGATGAATTTGGTTCTGACGCTAAAATCACAGTATCTTGGGAAAAAGGTTTAGGTGTTGTAAGTGTACCTAGTAACGGTAAAATAACTGAAGCAGATTTCAAAAGAGTAGTTAAAAAAGTTGGTTTTAAATATGGTGAAATAAAAAAAACTTCATCAGCAATAAATAATCTTGATGAAGCAAACTTATTCATTGATAAAAATCCAGGATTTTTAACAATTAAAACTTTTTAATGAATTTTAAACAGTTTATCTCTGCGAATAAGAAACCAAGTATTCTTATTCCGCAAGCTATAACTGTAATAGCCCTAATATCGGTAATCATTTATTTTGCTACTAATGCCCAAATAAACATGGGTAATAGAGGTATATCTTTTGGTTTTGGTTTTTTAAACCAAGAGGCATCATTTGATATTGCTTTTTCATTAATTGAGTTTGATGGGTCCTATTCGTACGGCAGAGCTTTTTTAGTAGGACTATTAAATACAGTCTTAGTCTCAGTTATAGGAATTTTCTTTGCTACAATTATTGGTGTAATCGTTGGTGTTTCAAGATTATCTGATAATTATTTGATAGCTAAAGCAGCCGAATGGTATGTAGAAATCTTTAGAAACATTCCTTTAATTTTACAAATATTTTTTTGGTATTTTGCAGCATTAAGAGCACTACCATCACCTGAAAATGCAATTAATTTTTATGATATATCATATTTGACTATTAAAGGATGGTATATACCTAAATTTATTTGGACTAACTTTAATATATTCTGTTATTCAATAATTGCTGCTTGTATCTCTATTTATTTTTTTCTTAAATATGCAAAAAAACAAAGAGAAGAATTTGGTAGAATTTTACCAACAGTAACAATATCTATTTTAATTTTAATATTGTTTCCTTTAATTAGTTTTTTTTTATTAGGTGTTTCTCTTTCTTTTAGTTATCCAGAATTAAAACAATTATCGGCTACATCATACACGTATGCAAATGGTGTAAGTATTATTCCAGAATTGATGGCTTTAGCTCTCGCGCTGTCAATGTATACCGCAACATTTATAGCTGAAAATGTTAGAGCTGGTGTACTAGGTGTAGGCAAAGGTCAAAAAGAAGCGGCGGCTAGTATTGGTTTAAACAAAGGTCAAATTCTTAAACTTGTTGTAATGCCACAAGCATTGAGAATTATAATTCCACCAACTACAAATCAATATTTAAATTTAACAAAGAATTCATCGTTAGCGGCAGCAATTGCTTATCCAGATATGGTATTGGTTTTTGCTAAAACTGCATTGATGCAAACGGGACGAGCTATAGAGATTATTTCAATTACAATGCTAACTTATTTATCTCTAAGTATAGCAATTTCATTATTTATGAATTGGTATAATAAAAAAATGGCGATTAAGGAAAAATAAAATGAATTTATCAAATTATAGACCATCTAAAGATAAAATAAGTACTTATTTACCATTAGGAAGCTTTTTAATTATTATAAGTTTTCTAGATATATTAATTAATACTTTTTTTAACCTCAATATCACGAGTTTTTTGAGCCAAAAAATTAGTTATTTTTTCCCTTTAGCTATAGGTTTTATTGGTTTTTACCTAATTAGAATAGAGTTTAGTGGAGTAAAATTTTTAGATAAATTAAATAAAAATATAAACTCTAATAATTTTAATGCTTTATTAACTCTTTTAATATTATTCATAATAATTAAGTCAATTTTACCTATATTAAACTGGTTCTTTTTTGAGGCGAATTTTGTAGGCAACTCAAAAGAAGATTGTACTGGCAACGGTGCCTGCTGGGTATTTGTTAAAGTTTGGTTTAATAGATTTATGTACGGACTTTATCCAGATGTTGAACAATGGAGAGTAAATGCTGCTTTTATATTGTTGTTTGGATTAGTTGGTATTGCTTTTTTTGTTCCACAAAAAATTAAAAAATACTTTCTTATCTTTTTAATCTTTGTTTATCCTTTTATAGGTATTAAACTTTTATCAGGTGGAAGCTTTGGTTTAACTTATGTTGAAACTGCTGCCTGGGGAGGTTTGTCATTAACTTTTATCATCTCCGCATTTGCAATACTTTTTTGTTTTCCTATTGGGGTAATTTTAGCTCTAGGTAGAAGGTCATCATTGCCAGCTATAAGATATATCTCAGTTGGATTTATTGAACTTTGGAGAGGAGTTCCTTTAATCACAGTATTGTTTATGGCTGCAGTAATGTTTCCTATGTTTTTGCCTGATGGAACATTCATTGATAAACTTATTAGAGTTTTAATTGCTATTACATTATTTGAAGCGGCATATATGGCTGAGGTTGTTAGGGGAGGACTTCAAGCGTTACCAAAAGGCCAATACGAAGCAGCAAAATCTTTAGGAATGGGCTACTGGAGAATGAATGCTCTTATTATCTTACCCCAAGCTCTTAAACTAGTTATACCAGGTATAGCTAACACTCTGTTAGCACTAGTAAAAGATACACCACTTATTTTTGTAGTAGGGTTGATGGAATTGGCAGGTATGATAGGTTTAGCCAAAACTAACCCTAAATGGCTAGGTATGGCAATGGAGGGCTACGTTTTTGCAGGTTTAGTTTTCTGGGTAATTTGTTATGCTATGAGTAGATATAGTCAAAACCTAGAGAAGAAATTAAGTACAGAAAGATAAAATGTCGAATATTATTGAATTAAAAAACGTAAATAAGTGGTTTGATAAGTTTCAAGTACTTAAGGATATAAACTTAACTGTAAATCAAAAAGAAAAAATTGTTGTTTGTGGCCCGTCAGGTTCCGGTAAATCAACTTTAATAAGATGCATCAACAGATTAGAGGAACATCAAGAAGGAAACATAGTTGTTGATGGAAATGAAATTTCTGAGAATACAAAAGATATTGAAAAAATAAGAGCTGAAGTTGGAATGGTATTTCAACAATTTAATTTATTTCCGCACTTATCAATTTTAGATAATTGTACGCTTGCACCAATTTGGGTAAAGAAAATGCCAAAAAAACAAGCAGAAGAAATTGCAATGTCTAACCTTAAGCAGGTTCAAATTGACGATCAGGCTTTAAAATTTCCAGGTCAACTTTCAGGTGGCCAACAACAACGTGCTGCAATAGCTAGAGCTTTATGCATGGAACCAAAGATAATGCTATTTGATGAACCAACATCTGCATTAGACCCTGAAATGATTAAAGAAGTGTTAGATGTAATGGTAGATCTTGCTAAAGGTGGAATGACTATGATCGTAGTAACTCACGAGATGGGTTTTGCTAAAGAAGTAGCTGACAACATGATTTTTATGGACGAAGGTAGAATAGTTGAAAAAGCTAAAACTAAAGAATTTTTTGATAATCCTAAATCCGATCGAACAAAACTATTTTTAAGTCAAATATTATAAAAATTTAGGTATAGGTAAATTTTTACTTTTTAAAAATTCTTTATTAAATATTTTACTGGCATATCTTTTTCCGTGATCACATAAGATGGTAACGATAGTTTTACCCGGACCCATTTGCTTAGCTAACTTAATAGCTCCAGCTATGTTAATGCCTGAAGATCCGCCTAATACTATCTTTTGTTTTTCAATTAAATCAAAGACAATATTTAATGCTTCAGTATCATCTGTTTGAAAAGCTTCATCAACAAGTGCTTTATCAAAATTTTTTGTAATTCTTCCTGTTCCAATACCTTCTGTTATTGAACTCCCAGTGCTTTCAAGTTTATTATTCTTAATATGTGAATATAAAGATGAGCCCATAGGATCTGAAAGTGCAATCTTAACATTCTTATTTCTATTTTTTAGTCCTATTGATACTCCAGCTAATGTACCTCCAGTGCCCACTGCACAAGTAAAGCCGTCTATTGATCCAGCAGTTTGGTTCCATATTTCTTCTGCTGTTGTTTGAATATGAGATTCAGCGTTTATAATGTTATCAAATTGATTAGCCCAATAAACTCCATGTGAGCTGGTTTTATTTAAATCTTCTGCGATTTGTCTCGATTGTTTAATATAGTTTTTTGGATCTGCATAAGGTACGGCATCAACTTCAATAAGTTCTGCTCCTAGTTCCTTTAAAGTATTTTTCTTTTCAATTGATTGAGTTTTAGGGATCACAATTTTTAAATTTAAACTATATTCTTTGCAAACAACTGCTAATCCAATGCCGGTATTACCTGCAGTTCCTTCAACAATAGTCCCGCCTTTTGATATTAATTTCCTTTTTAAGGCGTCTTGAACAATAAATAGTGCAGCTCGATCCTTTACAGACTCTCCTGGATTGAAATATTCAGCCTTACCGTAAATATGGCAACCTGTTAATTCTGAGGCTTGTTTTAATCTTACTAATGGTGTATTTCCAATTTGCGAAATAACTGAGTTTGTTTCCATATCACAAAATATATGAAAAAACTTTTACTTTCAATTTTTATATTATCTTCAATTAGTTTTGAAACATTTAGCCATGTTGGTCATTATGCAAAATTTAATTACCTAGAATATGAACTATTTAGAAATAATACCCCAATAGGTTACCATAAATTTGATTTCAAACGAGAAGGTCAAAATTTAATAATCGATAGTGAAATAAAATTTAAAATTACAAAATTAGGAATAGATTTATATCAATATTATGCAACAGGCCAAGAAAAATACACTGATGGCGTTTTTTCTGGTTTTAGTTCAGAAACTAACCAAAATAAAAAAGAAAAATATGTAAATATTTCTATTGATACTACTGATAAGAATTTAATTATAGACGGATCATCTTTTAAAGGGAAAGCTGATAAAGATTTTATAATTGGCACATGGTGGAACCATGAAATCGTTCAAAAGAAAGCACAAATTAGTGCTGTTTCAGGAAGAATTATTGAGCAAAAAGTTGAATTTTTGGGAAAGGAAGAAGTTACTCTTGGAGATAAAACTTACAAAACACTTAGATTTAATTTTAGCTCTACTGATCCTAGTTTATCGAAGGATAAAAAGTTAAATATAGATATCTGGTATGAAGAAGACACATATCTTTGGGTTAAAGCAGCTTTTGATAAAACTGGATTTTGGGAATATAGATTAAAAGAAATTAGATAATACTAAAATTTAGTCATATTTTTTGATCAAGAGTCAACACGTTTTTTTTGAAAATTTAACCTTTTTTAAGTCAAAAATTTTTTTTTTATATATTGCTTAATTGTCCGTTATGGGGTTAATTAATTAAAAAAAGGGAGTTCTAATGGAAGAAAATTTCAATATTCATTTAGGTAAAAAATTAAGAATGAGAAGATTATCTTTAGGTCTAACCCAAACAAAAGTCGCCCAAGCAATAAATGTTACTTTTCAGCAAATTCAAAAATATGAAAAAGGTACTAACGGAGTAAGTTCTAATAGATTAATGCAGTTATCTCAGTTTTTACAAGTACCAATTATATATTTTTTTGAGGATTATAAAGAATTTAAAGATATAAACCCTAGTGAAGATACAAATGGTGATTTAAATTATTCCTTTTTAAGCAGAACATTCTCTTCACTTTCATCAACTCAAAAACAGAAGATTTTACAAATTTTAAATAATACGTCTAAGTTTGAAAAAGTCGGCTAATTGGCTCCTCGGGCAGGACTCGAACCTGCGACCAATTGATTAACAGTCAACTGCTCTACCAACTGAGCTACCGAGGAATAATAAAATAGTTCTTAAATCATATTAGTTTAATTGTAAATATAGCTTTATAGTAATTTATTAGTTATTAATATAATATCATTATTAATTATTGTATTTATGAACGAGCTTTCAAATCTAGAATTTTTATTATTCGTTATCGTATCTATTATTTGCGGATTGTCTTTTAGGTTTTCATTGAGTTACGCAAAACAATTATGGGCACAGACGTATCATTATACTATGGCGCTTTCATTATTGCCTCCTATAACAATGGTAATAACAAAATTAATTGCAGGAAATGTTGCCCTTTCACTTGGCATGATCGGAGCACTTTCAATTGTTAGATTCAGAAACCCCGTAAAAAATCCTTTTGAACTAGTAATTTTTTTCGGCCTAGTGACCATTGGTATTGGCATGGCCATTGATTACAAATATGGCGTAGGATTAACTGTGATATTAAATTCAGTGATTTTAGGTTTTAAATATTATGAAAAATGCATACAAAAAAAGGGTAAAAAGATATTTTCATTCTCATTTGAAGAAGGAAATAAAAACAACACTTTAATTATTAAATCTAATTCTAAAATACAATTACTTGATGAAAATAAAAATATAGATAATTTTTATTTTAATAAAATTGAAAATGTTTACTTGTATGAATTAATTTTTGAAACTAGAGAAGATTTAAATATAATAAAAAAAAAAATTGAAAGTCTAGAAGAAATTATTGATTGTCAAATAAGATATGGGAATTAAGAAAAATTTTATTAAAATTTTCTTAATTTTTTTTATTTTCTTTCCCCCTTTTTTCTCTTGCCCTGTATTAGCTGAAAAAATTGATGATGCTATTGATCCATTTTGTGGTGGTAACTTAAAAGGTGAATTTTCTTCAAATCTTGAAATAGAAGATTTTAAAATAAAAATAAACAAGGTTAGACAATGGAATGAAAATTTATTTAAGATTTATTTAGAATATCAAAATTTGAAAAATAAAAGTAAAAACAAAAATTGGGTTTCTAATTTCAGAATAACTGACGAATTTAAAAAAAAGTATGATGCAAAAGTATTCATTAAATTTAAACACTATAAAGGTTGTAAATTTAATTCAAAAGTGCGAATTACCGGAGATTTATGGTGGCATCTTGATTGGCAGAATAGTGCACCAGTATCAAGTTTACACGTTGAGTTGTTGGATGGGCATTTATTTAACATAACAAAATTTAAATTATTTTTAAAAAAAGCAAGATATGGTAGTAACGAAATTTTTGTGTCTAATTTTTTTAAAGAATTAGGTTATATATCACCGAAAACTTTTTTTATTGAAACAAATTTTAACAACATATCAATCGAGTATATCTTTCAAGAAGATATAAAAAAAGAGTTAATAGAAAATTCCAAGTATAGAGAAGGACCAATTATAGAAGGTGATGAGAGATTTACTGTTAAATTAACAGAGGATGAAACTATAAATTATAAAGGTTTAAATTTTTCTAAAATTTTGAATAAAAAATTCTTATATAAAAGTAAATTAAATACTTTTATAGGAGTTGAAGCCATTTCTAATTTAAATAAAATCTATAGATATAATCATCAATACAAGTTTAATGAAAAAATTTTTGATCCGTTTGAAAATATTTTTTATTTATTTACCAATAAATTTTTTGATAAAAAAAATATAGAGTTGTTGAACATTTTTGAGGCTTTTTCTTATGCACTAGACAGTAAACATAGTTTATCAATGGATGATAGAAGATATTATTATGATTCTTATAGCAAACTTTATCTACCAATATATTATGACGGAAAATCAAAAATTCTAAATATAGGCCAACGATTGAATATTGATATTTCGAATGAAGCTATCCTAGGTGCCAAGCCTGGTCTTGAGCTATTAGAAAAAATTAACATAGATAATTTTTTAATTAAATTAAATCAATCAGGTCTAGAAATTAACAAACTAGATTTAATAAAGTTAATTGAGAAGATCGAAGGACGATTAAAAAAACTTAGTGAAATTAATATAAAAAATATTGATTATTCAGAGAATAAGAATTTTTTTGAAATGGTGGAAAAACAGAAAATTAAACCAAATTTTCTTTTTTCTGATTTAAATAAACTAGAAATATACAAATGTAATGCAAACAACAAAAATTGTGAAAAATTAAATTTAACCTCTAATTTTCTAAATTCAGTTAATGAGGCACTTTCACAAGATTCTGAAAAATTATTATCCTTAATGAGAAATACAAATCCAAATATATTTATTGCTGACCAAAACCTTTTTAAGAAACAAAAATTTATTTATTTTAATGATCAATGGAAAAAAATAAGGTTTAATAATACCTTAATTGAATTTATTAATGTTGAATTAGATATTAATAAAAATGATAAAACTATCAATATCAATCAACAAGATATTAATGGAAAAATTATATTTGTTGGAGGAAACTTAAAAGATTGGAGGATCCGGTTTAAAGGGTCTTCTAACAAAAAAAATAAAACTGATGATTTTTTAAATACAGGTAATTTAACAGGATGTTTAACTTTTTACGAGGTTCATTTTGAAAATGTTTCTTTAAACTCTAAAAATTCTGATTGCGAAGACTCTATCAATATTATTAGAAGTAGTGGAGTTATTAATAAAGTGTTCATATCTAATAGTCTTTCTGACTCATTAGATGTAGATTTTTCAGATATTAATTTTAAGTATGTAAAAATATTTGATTCAAAAAATGATTGTATAGATTTCTCATTTGGGCGTTATGTTATAGACAAAGTTGAATTAGTTGAATGCGGAGATAAAGGAGCATCAATTGGTGAAAAATCTAAGATGCAAATTAAAAATTTAAATATTGATAAAGCAAAAGTAGGGATTGCTTCAAAAGATTCATCCACAACAGAAATTATTAATGCTGATATCGCTAATACTGAAATTTGCTTATCTGCCTACAGAAAAAAAGTAGAATTTTCTGGGGGAAAATTAATTTTAGATAATGTAAAATGTAAAAATAATAATAATTTTTTTTCAAAAGACTCACAAGTGATTATAATAAGAAAATGAGTTTTAGATCAGAATTAAAAACAATTTTATCCTACTCTAAAATAAACCTCTTCAATGATTGGCTAAATAAAAATAGTGGTGAAATTTTATACAGTGAAAGAAACATTAACTCCATATACTATGATAACAATTTATTTCAAATGTACTTTGACTCAATTGAAGGTACAGTGCCAAGAAAAAAAATAAGAGTTCGTAATTATAATGACTCAAAACAATTACAAACATTAAATAATAATCTTGAATTAAAAATTTCAAGTGTTGAAGGACGCTACAAAACTGTAAAGAAGTTAACTTTTTTTGATCTATATAATTTCTCAGTTAATGATTCAATTTATGGTGTTTGCAAACCTGTGATTTATGTTTCTTATAAGAGAACTTATTTTAAAGTTAAAGGGTTTAGATTAACTTTAGATAAAAATATCGAATATAGAAAAGTATATCATAATCAAATATCAAATTCATATTTTTTAGAAAAAAATAACATCATTGAAATTAAACATACAAATCCAAACAATCAAAAAGTAAACGAAATATTTCCATTTACTTTTTATAGATTTAGCAAATATTGCAGAGGTATAGAAATTTTATATAAAATATGATTTTAAAAAAAAATATTATTAATAAAAAATTTTTCTTTATTATTTTGTTTTTTTTTTTACTTGGGTTGAATACATATTTTAATAAAAGTAAATTAAGTTATAACCTTATAGATTTTAAAAAAGAGACAAAAATATTTATTAATAGAGATTATGTAAATACAGCTAATAATGATTTTTTTTTGACAAAGAAAATTATTCAAATTCCAAGGCATCATAAAAAAAATATAAATATTTTCACAAATTCTAAACTAATAATTTATCGACCAATTTGCTTAAAGAATATAAATGAAGATTATATAAAAAATTGGAAAATTTTTCCTCTTAGGGTAAAAATAAAAGGCATTTCATGTGTTCATGATAGAGTCTTTTTTAGAGAGTATGATAAATTTTTTTTAACTTTATTTGCAGGAGGTCCTGTTTCAGCAGATCCAATATTCATTGATATAATTCAGGACGGTGGTTTTGTAAAAATTTTAAATAAAAAACTAAATTAAATATAATAAATAAACTAAATTTGCTTTTTTTAGCTTTATAGGCCAAATTTTTTGGAGGCCACGCCCAGAATCGAACTGGGATACAAGGATTTGCAATCCTCTGCGTAACCATTCCGCCACGTGGCCAATCTTTTAGATTAATTATTTATTAAAGCATTTAATTATTTTAATAAAGAAAAATCTAACTATTAGGGGTTGTAGGCTTATAGATATAAAGTAAATTAGAAATTATTCAAAATTATGGAATTTGAGAAATACGATCATTCTAAAGAAGAAAAAATAATCACTGATTATTGGATAAAAAATAAGTGTTTTGTACCTAAAAAATCTAAATTAAATAAAAAATTTTCAGTTGTAATACCACCACCTAATGTAACCGGAAGATTACATATGGGCCATGCTTTAAATAATAGCCTCCAAGATGTTTTAGTTAGATTTAAGAGAATGAGTGGATTTGAAACATTATGGCAACCAGGTACAGATCATGCAGGTATAGCTACCCAAGCGGTTGTAGAAAAAAATCTTGAAAAAGAAAATTTAAACAAAAATCAATTAGGTAGAGATAATTTCATTAAAAAAGTTTGGGAATGGAAAGAAGAATCCGGTGGAATAATATTAGATCAGTTAAAAAAATTAGGTTGTTCTTGCGATTGGTCAAGAACCAGATTTACAATGGATCAAGATTTATCCAATGCTGTAATCAAAGTTTTTGTAGATCTTTATAATGACAAATTAATTTATAAAGATAAAAAATTAGTTAATTGGGATACAAAACTTCAAACAGCTATTTCTGATTTAGAGGTAATTCAAAAAGATGTTCAATCTCAATTATATTATATAGATTACACGATTGAAGGTACTACAGATAAAATCACAATTGCAACCACAAGACCTGAAACAATGATGGGTGACACAGCAATAGCAGTAAACCCTAAAGACGAAAGATATAAGTCATTAATTGGAAAAAATGTTTTAATACCATTGGTTAATAGATCTATTAAAATAATTGCTGATCATTATGCGGATCCAGATCAAGGTTCTGGAGCAGTTAAAATTACGCCAGCACATGATTTTAATGACTATGACGTTGGAAAAAGAAATAATCTTAAAGTAATAAATATATTAGAAAAAAATGGTTCAATTAATAAAAATGGAATAAAGGAATTTGTTGGTTTAGATCGATTTGAAGCAAGAAAGTTATTAATTAAAAAACTTAAGGAAACTGGTTTCTTAGTAAAAATAGAAAATATTAAAAATAAAGTTCCTTACGGCGATAGATCTAACTCAATTATTGAACCATTGTTAACTGAACAATGGTTTGTTGACGCAAAACAATTAGCAAAAAAACCTATTAAAATTGTTAAAGAGGGTAAAACATCATTTTATCCTGCAACTTGGACAAAAACTTTTTTTCAATGGATGAAAAATATTGAACCATGGTGTATATCACGTCAAATTTGGTGGGGTCATAGAATTCCAGCGTGGTATGACGAAAAGAATAATATTTTTGTAGCTGAAAATGAGAAAGAAGCTTTATTATTAGCTAAGAAGAAAAATAAAAAAGTTTTAAAACTCAGACAAGAAACTGATGTTCTTGATACTTGGTTTTCATCAGCTTTATGGCCGTTCGCAACATTAGGCTGGCCAAACAAAACTAAAGAACTCTCAAAATTTTATCCTACTTCAGTATTAGTGACAGGTTTTGATATTATTTTTTTCTGGGTTGCAAGAATGCTAATGATGGGAAATCATTTCAAGAGCAAAACTCCATTTAATAAAGTTTATGTTCACGCGCTAGTAAGAGATGAAAAAGGACAGAAGATGTCTAAATCTAAAGGCAATGTAATTGATCCACTAGAATTGATAAACGCATATGGAGCGGATAGTTTAAGGTTTACTTTAATTTCTATGGCATCACCAGGCCGAGATGTAAAGTTAGCAAAAGATAGAGTGATAGGTAATAGGAACTTTATTACAAAAATCTGGAGTGCAAATAGTTTTTTAAAATTATACAAATGTAAATATGATAAGAAAATAAATTTAAATTCTATTAAATTATCAATTAATCACTGGATTTATAATGAATTTGTATCTACTCAAAACTTAGTTACTAAAAGTCTTGAAATTTTCAGGTTTGATGAAGCAGCTAAACATATCTATCAATTCGTTTGGCACTATTACTGTGACTGGTATTTAGAATTTTTAAAACCAATTTTAAACTCTAAAAATAAAGCCGAAATAAATGAAGCTAGATTGTTTTCTTCTTTTATGATGTCGAATATCCTCAAGTTGTTGCATCCATTTATCCCTTTTTTTACTGAAACAGTTTGGAGCAAAAACAATTATAAAAAATTAACTAAAACAAACCTGATACTATCTAAATGGCCAGAATATAAAACGATAAATAAATTTAAAAAAAACTGTACCGATATTAATAATTTAATTGAATTTATATCAAGCATAAGATCATCAAAATCAGAATTAAAAATTACTCCAAAATTATATTGCGATGTTCATTTCTTGGAAAAAACATCTAAGTTAAGTAAAATTATTGAAAATAACTTAATTCTAGCTAAACATGTTGGCAGAATAGATAATATTTTGAAATCAAAGAAAGAAGATAATAACTCAATTGAAATTTTATCCCAAAATGAAAAAATTTCTTTAAATTTTAATGAAGATATAGATTTAGCATCGCAGAAAATTAGAATTTCTCAAAAAATTGATAATTTAAATAAGCAAATTAATTCTCTGGATAATAAGCTGAAAAATAAAGCTTATATAAAAAATGCTCCTAAGGAAATAGTTCAAAATGATAAAAAATTACTTAAAGAATTAACTATTGAAGATAGTAAATTAAGAAGTATTGTATCTAGTATCAATTAAAAATGTCAAAATTTAATAAAAAAAAATTACCAAGTCGACATACCTCTCTTGGTCCAGATAGAGCTCCACATAGATCATTTTACTATGCAATGGGTGAAACAGAGCAAGATGTAGCCAAACCATTCGTTGGTGTTGTTTCAACATGGAATGAAGCAGCTCCTTGCAATACAGCTTTAATGAGACAAGCGCAGTCAGTTAAAAAAGGTGTGAAAGAGAGTGGGGGAACACCAAGAGAATTTTGCACAATAACTGTTACAGATGGTATAGCTATGGGTCATGAAGGCATGAAATCATCTTTAATTTCAAGAGAGATAATCGCTGACTCTGCTGAACTTACTGTTAGAGGTCACTGTTATGACGCTTTAGTTGGGATTGCTGGGTGCGATAAATCTTTACCAGGTTTGATGATGTCAATGCTTAGACTTAATGTACCAAGTGTATTTATTTATGGTGGTTCAATCTTACCTGGAAAATTTAAAGGAAAAGACGTTACAGTTGTAGATGTGTTTGAAGCTGTTGGTAAACATTCATCAGGGACAATGTCTTCAGACGAATTAAGAGAATTAGAATTAGTCGCTTGCCCAAGTGCTGGAGCGTGTGGTGGACAATTTACTGCTAATACTATGGCTTGTGTATCTGAAGCAATAGGTCTTGCATTACCATATTCAGCAGGAACACCAGCACCTTATGAGGAAAGAGATAAGTATGCTTTTGATAGCGGTCAAACTGTGATGAATTTATTAGAAAAAAATATTAAGCCACGTGATATCGTAACAAAAAAAGCTTTAGAAAATGCTGCTACAATAGTTGCTGCTACTGGAGGTTCAACTAATGCAGCTTTACATCTACCAGCTTTAGCAAATGAAGTTGGAATAAAATTTGATCTCATGGATGTTGCAAAAATATTTAAAAAAACACCCTACCTTGCAGATTTAAAACCCGGTGGAAAATATGTAGCTAAGGATATGTGGGAAGCAGGTGGTGTACCTATGTTATTAAAGACTTTATACGAAGGAGGCTATATCCATGGTGAGTGTATGACCGTTACAGGAAAATCAATGAAAGAAAATTTAGCTAATATTAAATTTAACACCAATCAAAAAGTTTTAAGAGAATATAATAATCCGCTTTCTCCTGATGGAGGTGTTGTTGGACTAAAAGGTAATCTAGCACCAGATGGCGCGATAGTAAAAATTGCAGGATTAAAAAAATTACAATTCACAGGTAAAGCTAGATGTTTTGACAACGAAGAAGACGCAATGAAAGCAGTGCAAACAAAAAAATACAAAGACGGTGACGTAATAATAATTAGATACGAAGGTCCAAAAGGTGGCCCAGGAATGAGAGAAATGCTTTCAACAACTGGAGCTATTTATGGTCAAGGTAAAGGTGAAAAAGTTGCCCTAATAACTGATGGAAGATTTTCGGGAGCCACTAGAGGTTTTTGCGTTGGTCACGTTGGTCCAGAAGCTGCTATGGGAGGCCCGATAGCACTTCTTAAAAATGGAGATGTAATAGATATCGATGCAAAAAAAGGATCGATTAATGTTAGACTTACTAATGCTCAATTAAAAGTTAGAAGAAAAAAATGGAAAGAAAAAAAATCAAGTTTTGGATCGGGCACAATATGGAAGTATGCTCAAACAGTAGGACCTGCTTATCTTGGA
>Ga0255759_10002999_pt1 | contig 14918 bp, 14 predicted proteins | sample 101ome_20_FD_179959 | JGI IMG/M metagenome (GOLD analysis project Ga0255759, IMG submission 179959) | Coastal salt marsh microbial communities from the Groves Creek Marsh, Skidaway Island, Georgia - 101404AT metaG (version 2) | ecosystem: Environmental > Aquatic > Marine > Intertidal zone >...
ATAAAAAGTCTTTATTCATATTTTATGGACACCACAGATATATCTGAAAAGATGGCAACAACTGCAATATTGTATTTATTATCATCTGCAACAAGAAGAGATCAACAAATAGAATTTATGCAAGGCAGACAAAGGTTAAACATATGGACTATTTTAGTTGGACAGTCATCTATTACTCGTAAAACTACAACAGAAAGAAAAATTAGTAGGCTACTAAATGATGCAGGTGTTCCTAGATTAACTCAAAACTTTACAGGACCTGCTATTATAAATGTGCTAAGAGATAATCCAAATGGTTACTTAATTAAATCAGAGATGTCGAGATTTCTTAAATCATTCCAAAGAGATTACAATGCAGGTTTGCCAGAATCAATGTGTCAACTGTACGATTGTGATGATAGAGTAGAATATTATACAAGAACAAACCAAAGAGAAATAGTAGAAAATCCCTTTGTAGTTATGTGGGGGGCAACAACTCCCTATGCTTATCCATTTTTTAGAGATGAAGAGTTTATTCAAGGTTTCTTTCAAAGATTTTTATTTTGTATGGAAACTGAAAAAAATAGATACAATCCAATATCATTTGGTGCAAGTATGTCTGAAATACACAGAAACTACTCTGCAGAATTAATGAGAACTATGAGAGAATATGATGTCAGTTTAATCAGAACTGATGAGAATTCAAATTCAAAATTGTGGACAGAATATCAAAATTATGTTACTGAAATAATTGACTTAGGTGATCAGTTTGACAACTCACCTGTTTTTCCGTATTGGGGTAGAACTACTGATTCTATTTTAAAAATTGCTGGAGTATTGCAGTTAGCTAAAGATAGTTTCTTGGATTTACCATACATGGAAACAGAAGGAGAAAATAGTGAAAATTATATAATGTGCACAAAAGAGACTATTCAACTTGCTATTGAAATCATGTTACTTTATGAACAAGAATTTCTTGAATTAATTAAAAGAAAGAGATTTGTTAGTGAAAGTCGTGAGGTAAAAGATGACAATCTTTTAATTCAAAAAATAAAAGACATTGTTAATAATACTGATGAAAAAGTTATGTCTACAAGTGAGATATTGAGTTCATCTGATATGCTACAAGCTAAAGTTAGAGAAACATTGGGAACATTAGTAACAAGAGGGGATTTCAAGATAGTTTCAAGAGAGTTAAATAAATACAATCTTCCTGGCAAAACAGGTGGATTGCCTAATATATATTATATAGCAAATGTGTATGAGAAAGATCAACATGCTTTGTGTGCCTACTTCTATAGTAAGGATGCTTCTGATGTATACAAATGTGATGACATCTCTTGTAAGTTATGTTAATTTTAAAATAATAATATTTAAATTCTATAAATTGATAGAAAGCACAGATGAAGATAGCTAAGACATCTCAAGAGGATCACAATATAACTCAGTTTACAAAAGCTATGAGAGAAGCATTAAATGATCAATTGTATGAAACAATATCTCCTTTAAATTTAGAAGGCACAGATTTACAAAAATTGTTTGAAAAAGTTAAAGATGAAATATTCACAGCATCTGGGACATTGTATTTGTGCTTTACTTGTGGTAAACACTTCCCAAGAACTGAGATAAAAAAACAAAAGTTCTATCAAATCAGTGGTGTGTGGCATGATTGCTTAGGTAAATTGAATGGTTATGCATTTCCTACTATAGGTGTAATAACAAGGTGGCAAATAGTAAGAGATTATATTATGGATTCCTTTGCAGAACAATTAAGATTAGAGTAATTTTTAAAGTAGAAATGTTTTTATTAAGCTTTTATTAAGTTTATTTGTGTCAGAAAAAAGGAAGTTATCTGGTAATGGAAGGTACATAAGTTGGGAAACTCAAGATTTAATTGATAATCAAATAGTTCCTTACTATGCTTTAGGAAAACAATTACCTATAGAAAAAACAAAATTCACTGATGTATTAAGAGAAATTGCTTTGTTTTACATAAATAAAAATGGAATACCAACAGATATCAAAAACAAATTACCACCTCATCTTCGTTAATTTTGTAATGACAAAATTTAATATGATGTAGTATTATGCAGAGTCTATGGCTAATTCTGATAGTGTTTATGCAAAATTGATTGAGAAAGTCACAGAAAATCAAATAGAAATTTCAAAAATATCAAAGGAAAACTCTAAAATTATAGATAGTATTAATAATAAATTAGAGGACCTTAATGTTAAACTTAGTGAAAACTCTGATTTAGTTGGATCAACTAACCATCTTTTAGAAGATTTTCAAGAAGTTATCAAAGAGTTTTCTATTTATGCGACAAATCGAGAAGAACATGACAAACATCTATCTTCATCAATGGAAGTTTTAGCAAACACATGGCAAGAGAGTTTGGCAATGTTTGGCGAAACCAAAGAGATTATAGAAAAAATATATGATTTTTCTACCTCTGTGAATGATGAAAATTTAGGCATACTAAAAAGAACAGAAGGTAAAATAATATCTGAAATATCTATGTTACAAGAAAGATTTGTTTTGGGTGTTGTAGAGTTATATGCTAAGTTTACAGATGGCTTTACAAATCAATTTATTCTAAATAGAATATCTGATGATTTCAAAATGTTATCTGCAACAGATCAAAAAAACATGCCACAATATTTAGACTTTGATCAAAGGCATGAGTGGTACTGTAATCATGTTGATAAGTATGGAGATGATTTAGGTATAACAGGATTTGGTAAAACTTTAGCTAAATTTTTCCATATTATTTATTTATGTTCTATAGATGGTATTGATTATTCATCAAGCAAATACTTTGGAAAATATCTATCCGAGTTAGGAAAGTTTGATAAAATGATATACCAAGATTATGAGTAGTGGTAATATGAAGTTTTCCAGAAAAAAAGAATTAGAAGAACAACTAGATGAAGTTGCAGAAATAGCAAAAGTAACTCCTTTTGCAAAATCTTTGCAATTAGCAAATATCATTAAATTTACTAAGTTATTAGTATTAGAACCTATCTTAGGTTTAGCTATGGCTGGTGTGTTATTTGGTGCATATGAATACCAGAATGATGTAAACAACGAAAGAGGACAATATTTTATGCTTTTCGCATCAATATTCTTTTTCTTTATATTAGTAGTAGTCACTGTTAGAATTATATTAGTGGCTAAATATGAGCATAAACATCAATTAGCAAAAGATAAATTAGAACTTTGGAAACAAGTAGTTTATTCACAAGAAGCTATGAGAAACGGTTGGATTAACAATTGGGGTGAAATGCTCAAGAAAAAAATTGAAAACGCACATGATTTGAATGATTTAATCTTGACAACAGATGTTGCTCCAGATGAAAAAATTAGACTGATTAGAGAAGCAAACAAATACATCAAAGATACTGAAAATCAATTTATTGAATTATGGAAACATATTGATAGTGACATGGATGAATTTCAAATAAGCATTAACAAAGCTTTGCCAAAAGTTGAGCTTAAACAATTAGATAAACTTCAAGATCTCTATAGACAATTAGATGAAGTCACACAGGTAAAAGAAGATTAAGCTTATGCTATGCTTAAGTTTTACTTAAGTTAATGGTAAATTTAATATCAAACATTTTATATATTTAACTTATTGATTATACTTAGGAACATTCAATGTCTGTTTCCGATCTAACATTTCAAGGTGAAATTGCTCATTTCACATACGGTTCAAAGAGCATAGGGCAACCCATAGAGGGTAGTGAAAACCCAAATTTTGATGCAAGAGAAGTAGATGATATAGATAATCACTATGATCGAGTAATCGAAGGATGGGCTAACACCAATGCTGTTGACCGAGTGAATGATGTAGTTGATCCAGAAGCTTTTCAAAAATCTATTGATACTTATAAAATGAATCCTATTTTGAGATACAATCACAAAACAGGTGAAGTTGTCGGTAAAGTTTTAGAACTTAAGATAGTACCTCAAAAAGGATTATGGATAAAAGCACAAGTAGCAAAAGGAACTCCAGAAGCCGATAAGGTTTGGAAGTTAATTTTGCAAGGTGCACTAAGAGCTTTTTCAATTTATGGAAAGATCGTTTCTAAAGGGCAAAAAAGAATGCCAGATGGAAAAGTCATTCAGAATGTAACAGAATTCGACTTGCAAGAAATTGCAGTTGTTGATGTTCCTGCCAATCAAGAATCGATTTTCACAATCGTATCTAAAGGTGTAAACTCAATGAGTCAAGCAGAACAACAAAACTATGGAAATTCAACATCTGCAATCGAAAAAGGTGTTGAAAATAGAAACAGTCATAGCCAATCTGAAAGAGGTAACGAGCAATTGTCTACCGAAACTCAAATCGAGAAAGCCATTTCAAGAATCATGACTTTCCAACAAAAGTCACTTGAAGTCATGTTAACCTTCGCAGAAGGTCAAGCTGCTTTAACTGAGAAGTTGAACTCCATTGGAGATCAAATATCAAAAAGTTTAGCTCAACAAGATCAAGGTTTCGACTTTTCGATGGAAGAAGACATGGAAATGGAAGGAAAAGGCTACGATATGGAAGAGGATGAAGAGAAAATGGATGAGGAAGAGGAAGAAGAGAAGGAAATGGAAGATGACCTCGATGATGAGGAATCTGAAAAATCCTTAGCTAAAGCCAAAGCCACAGCCAGAAAAGTTAATTCTGAGAAATCAGAAATAGCAACTCTTCGTGAAGAGATTGCTGATCTTAAAAAATTACTTTTAAGAAAAGCAAACGAAGAAGATGATGATGAGGAAGACAAATCTGAGGAAGAAGAAGAAGAAGAAAAAATGGGTTATCGTATGAAAGCTGATGATGAAGAAGAAGAAGAAGAGAAAGAATACGATGATGAAGAAGAAGAAGAAAAAGAAATGTCCGAAGATGATGAAGAAGAAAAGGGTGAACACGAGGATGAAGAAGAAGAGAAAGGTGAACACGAAGATGAAGAGGAAAAAGAAATGGAAGATGAAGATGATGAAGATAAATACTACGGTAAAAAATCTGCAAAATCTGCCTCAACCAAAGCTGTCCGAGACATCAATGTCGAAGAAGGAGTGCAAAAAGCACTTGTTCGAGCCAGTAAATCTAATAGCTCCAACAAAGGAGAGATTAGGGAAGTAGGATCTGCTCTCCGAGCATTCTTACAAAAATCAATTGAATAGGAGATATAAAAAATGTCAGTACAACCAATGTCAATACAAGATGCAAGAGATTATGTGGCACGATCAAGCAAAGGACTACAAATGATGTTCAAAGATTTTAATTTGAATGACTTTGATGCTACTATGCTTAGTCGTAACATATGGGGAGACTTACCACCAGAATCTTTAATTTGGGGTTATAATTCCGAGTTACAATCTCTTGGTCCAGAGAACTTCCACACAGAAGTTTTAGAAAAAATGGCTAAAAGTTTAAACAATTTAGCTAGCAAAAAAGGTGATGAAGTAGTACAAAAAGCAATTACTACCACATCTGCATCTGCCTTCATACCAATATTCATAGATCCAACATTAGTGGATATTGTAAAAAGGGAGACACCGTACTTATCTATGGTACCAAAGAAAACAATGGCTGGTAAAACAGTTAACGTACCAAGAAGAACAGCTGGTGTCACACCAACATTTGCAGCAGATAGTGCAGGTTCACTTTCAATCTTAGATCAAACTTATGGTGACATAAATGTAACCGTAAAATATCTATATGCAGCTGGTCAAGTCACTGGTCCTGCTATTAAAACATCAGAGCAGACACTAAACTTGAAACAAGCTAACATCCAACATACTTTCTTGGATTTACAAAAATACAGAGAAAGTATTATGATGAGAGGTGTAATCTCAAACGGAACTGAAACATGGACTGGTTCGAGATTAACTGTCGCAAATGGATATGATGGTGTATTCAAAAGAGTACACGAAGATGCAAGTGGAAATGAAACCGAGTTAAATGGTGCATCAGCAATCGGATTAGGTGATGTAGATGATGCAATTGAAACCATATTAACTAATGGTGGTAAACCAGATTTCGGTGTTATGGACTTTAATACAGGTAAGAATTTCATGCAAACTGCAAGAACTTATCAAAGATTAGGAGCCAACGAAATCGACTTAGGTCATGCAATCGGTAGATTATCTATTGATCAAACACCATTCTTTGCTACTAACCAATTATTAACTACAGCTAACAACAAATCGTTCTTTGTATCAGATCAAAGAGCAGCAGAGTTAAGAGTACTTATGCCAGATACATACGTTGATGTAGCACAAGATCTTACAGATACTGAAAGGTACTTCTGGAAATCATATGAAACTATGGTCGTTTCAGCACCAGAATGGATCGCTACTGTTAACGGTGGAGTATAGGGGGTATTATTATGGGTACAGCAACTTTCTCAGAAACTGATCACGACTTGTGGGGACATACCAGAGTAAAATATGGTACAATCACATTGTCAAGCAGTTACGCAACAGGTGGAGATACATTCAACTTTGCCAATGTTGGAACAGAAAAGATGATTGATGTATCAAATGTTTACATCACTCCTTTGAGTGGTGATTACATCCTCGTACCAGATGTTACTAACAACAAAGTTAAAGCATTTTACGGTGATTACAGCAACGGTTCCGATGGAGCTTTAGTTGAAGTCGCTGCAGCAGTTAACTTGTCAGCAGTAACTGGCGTAGTAATGATACTAAGTAAGAAATAATAATATTTAAGTAATAATCATAAAATTTTAAAATAAAAAACTATAAAAACAACCTTTTATATTATCCAATATGGATAAATATTTCGTATATTTAGTCAAAGAAGATTTTGATGTTTTCAAAAAAGATCAAATTCTAGCAGTCACTGATGCATCTATATTTTCCACTACACAATTTTTAAAAATTTTGAAAGTGATTAGAGGCAAAGATAATGTTGCTTCTGCATATGAAAGAGCTGTTTTTCCAAATAGCGAAATAGTAGATGAAGAAGTAGTAGAACAAGAGGTAGAAGAAGTTGTTGAAGAAGTTATTGAAGAGGTTGAAGAGCCTATTCAAGAAGAAGCAGAAGCCCCAGCAGTAGTTGAGGAAGTAATAGAAGAAGAAATAATTGAAGAAGTTGTTGAGGAAGAAGTTATTGAGGAAGTTATTGAAGAAATAGTTGAACCAGTAGTAGAAGAAGAAATCATTGAGGAAGTAATTGAAGAAGTTATTGTAGAAGCAGTCGAAGAAGAGATTGTTGAAGAAGAGGTAATAGAGGAAGTAGTAGAAGATGAGCCAGAAGTTGCCGAAGAAGAATCATCTGAATCCATCGGAAGTGATGAATTACATCCACCAATCGTGGAATCAGTTGATCCTTTACCAGAAGAACAAGCAGTTGAAGAACCAGCAGAACCAATAGTAGCAGAAATAGTTGAAGAAGTCGATATCGAGGAAGCATCTTTAATTGAAGAAGAAGCACCTATTGAAGAAATAATTGAAGAAGTTATAGAAGAATCTATATCTGAATTAGTAGAAGAAGTAGCTGTTGAAGAAGTTATTGTTGAAGAAGAAGTTCAAGATATTATTGAAGCTGCAGAGATTGTAGAAGAAGCCGAAGAGTTGGCTGAAAACGAAAAAAAAAATGATGATGAAGTTGCAGTTGAAACTGTGGTCTCAGAAATGGAAGAGATCGTGGAAGAAGCTGTTGAAGAAGCTGAGCCTATTGCTGATATCATTGAAGAGGTTATCGAAGAAGATATTATTGAAGATGAAGCAATTGAAGTTGCCGAAGTTGAAATTGAAGTTGAAGAAGCCTCAATTGAAGAAGATGAACCTGCCGAAATTATCGTTGAAGAAGATCCCATTGTTGAGGTTGCTGAAGAGATTGAGATTGCCGAAGTTGAAGAAGTTCAAGATGAGAAAATTGAATCTAAAGAAATCGAACACAACTTCCGAGAAGGTCAAGAAGATGAAATTGCCGAAGATGAAGAATCCGATAGTGAGGATCAATTATCTTCTGTACCATTGTGTGACAGCTGTTCTCAAAATTTCGAAGTATTAGAAGCAATTCAAAACTTAATAGACAATAAATCATTAGAAAAACCAGTCAGACCAAAACCAAAATTACAAGAGGAATAATATGCCTTTAGATTATTGGGAACTTCAAATTAGTAGATTAGGTTTAGAAGGTACATTAATTAAACACATATCAACAAAACCAGATTTCGATGATAGGTTAAGAACTGCAAGTACTGTTAGCATATCAACCACTGAAGAAAAATTCATGTATGTTGATCAATCTATAGTAGACCAAAGAGTTAACTATGAGAGTGATGGTTGGGATGACAACGTAGATAAAATCATATTTGTAAATTCAACATTGGATATTGATACAAGAGATTTAGTTGATTCTGATAAAGTAAAATTGGAAAACAATAGAGAATATAGAGTAGAATATTCAAGTAGTAAATCATTTTTTAGATCTACTTACAAAAAAGTAGGATTGAAAGAAATAGAACCTGGTTTGATATAATGTTAACACAATCAGATTTAATTGAATTAGAAAAAATAGTCTTTTCAAAAATAGAACCTAAATTAGTAGAATGGGGTGTTACATTAAGGGATAGAATTAAATTAAAAATAGATGAAGGTGGAGATATGCCTTATGACACTGAAAGATTAAGAGATGCAGTTACATTAGTTGAACCACCTGTAGGTAATACTGCAAACTCATATGGTGGTTCTGTTAGTGATTTAGTAATAAGAATAGATACATCTGCTGATGAAGGTATAAGGAAAAGAGATAGCGATGGCAGAGTTATAAAAACAGGCGAGTTTGAGGATACACATGCTGGTTTTGTACCTTATGTATCTTATATTGAATATGGTACACAAACTATCAGAAGCTATGCTCCTTTCTTTGCATCTAAACAAGCTATAGATTTGCAAGTAATTGGACCACAATTGAAAGAAATATTGAGAGAAGCAGCAATTGAAATGAGCAAAATTGTAGCTAATAGATTAAGAGAAGAATTAATGAAACCTTTTGAATTGTAATTATTCTTTCATATCTGCATCATCTTCAAGTTCTTCTTCTGATGGCTCATCTGACATTTCTTCTTCGTTTTCTTCTTTTGGTGCAGGTTTGTCATCTTCTGGCTTTTCTCTTCTACCTACCTTTTCAGTTTCACTTTCTACGCCTTTCATCAACCTATTGACATAATTTCTGTAATAAGGTTGTAATTTTGGATCTAATAATTCTAAAAACAATGTTTGAATTAAATTCCTCTTTTGATACCTCAGCTTTAGTACTTGGTCTTTACTAAGCTTTGAATTGAGTTCTGCTTTACCAAGTTTTTTGATTTGATCTTTAAGACCTTTTATTTTTTCTCTCTTCTTAGAACCTTTTCTACTCCAATTTGTTACAGACTTCCATCCAATTTTTCTAAATTCCATTTTGCCATCAAATCTTGGTGCTAATCTATCATAATGTTCCATTAACACATTGGCTGCATGAGTATCTTCTGGAAAAGACAAGGAAGCATATTTTTTGTATCCTTCTCTTGTATTCATAAATATGTCTACAGTTCGATCATAATCTTTTAGAATTTCTTTTCTTGTATTTGGGCTCATTGTTCTACCTTCACTTTCCTCTGACATCATTGCATTATTCAAGAATATCTTTAACTTTCTTCTTTCTGAGTAAACAGGTTGACCTCTTATGTTAACAACATTATCTTCTTCGTTATCATCTTTGCTTCCTCTTAATCTTCTAGATATACTATCCTCAGCCCAAGTTTGATTTTGCAAAAACTTCTTTTGATGTTTTGTTAATTTACCTCTATCCTCTGGTCTTGGTAGTTTTACTCTTGGTTTGCTTACCTTTGGTTTAACTCTTCTTCTTTGTTTGGGCTTCTTACGAACTTGTGGTGGTTTTCCTCTTCTAAACTCTGTTCTTTCTTTTTCTTCCTTATCCCTATCAGTTTCAGTAGTTTCCCTTCTGTTTATTGCATCCCTTCTATTTATTAATAATCTGATGATACCTTCCCATTTTTGCTTCGCTTTGTCTCCTTTTAATTTTTCGTAATATCTTTCTGCTTCAGCTACAGCATAATTAGGATTTTTCAGCTTTCTCAACCAACTTGGTATAGTTTGCATTGATGTACTTTTGCCATCATTCTCTAAGTAATCAATAACTGCTCCCCATTTGTTTGCACTTTCAACACTTTTTGCATGAGCCATATTTCCATGAGCCATTAGTAAGGCTTCTTCTTTTGGTGTATCTAAGTAAGTTTTAGCAATACTACTTTCGTTTTCTAATTGCAGAATAAACTTCTCAAATAGTTCATTACCTATAATTTCACTTGTTACAGGAAAATCTTTCTTATGACCTTCTGCACACATGTGATATGCTACAGCAACTACTTGGTCCATCTTCCATTCTGGATGCTCTCTTTTAATAATTGGTATTTTTCTTTTCACACATTCTGCTCTACCTTTTTCTGATGGATGTGGTTTAGCAGCTTCAGCATCTGTCGCAATAAGTTCTGGTATCATTGGCTCTGCAGCTGCAGTATCAATAGCTTTTGCTACATTATCTTCCATGTTTTTCTTTGTAACACCTACTACTGTACACCTACAATTCGGGTGTAATGGTGGCATAACATCTGTTTTACTTAGAGGAAATACTTTGTCATGCAATTTTCTGCAAGTGTAACCATCTTTGTTAGGTCTTTCATTTAAGTTTCTGTTGTCTAATCTAGCAATATATTTCCAATGTGTGTTACCAGACATTTCTAATTGTGATTTCTTAGCATAATTTACTACTCTTGCAACTTCTGTTTTTGCAACTAATTCTGCATAACCTTTTGTTTTGCTCATAGCTTCTTTACTTAATCCTATTTCATCTAGTATCCTTCTTCTTAGTTTACTAACGCTTTCACCTTTAGAATAACCATCTCTTAATGAATTTCTTAGTCTTTTCTTCATTGTTTCACTAATTTCTTTTGCAGATCCAAAGCTATTACTTTGCACCCAATTAGCTATATCAGAATTCAAAAGTGTAAAATCAGTGTCAGCAAAATCATTATAGCTTTCAAAAGAATTATTTAAGCTAAAACCTTTGGAGAATGTTTCTCTCAATACAGTTTCTATTTCTTTAGCTAATTCATCTTCGCTTATTATTTGATTAATTGTACTTTCTAAAAATCTAAAATCTATGCTATCTGGAGAAACAAAACCTAATATTGTTTTCAATGCATTGTGCCATTTTCTAAATTTCTTTAAGACTAAACTTTGAATAGTATTTTCATATTTTCCTATTTGGTTATTCAGTCTGCTAAAGGTGGATGAACTGTCATAGTCTCCACCCCCCTCAAAAAAATTTTCTTTCAGTCTTTCTGATATTTGATATTCCAAGCTAACTGGGAAATTTTTTTTTGTTATAGATTTTTGTATTTCATCTAGATATTCCATATCTTCTTCTTTCTCTTCCTTTTCTTCTGAAACTGCATCTATAGTTTCTGTTCCATATCTGTTAAATATAGTAGCAGATGTCTCATATGCACTCGATCTATTTGCAGAGTCAAACATTCTTTCTAAATCAATTACACTTCCACTTGGTTTTCCTAACGAACCTTTTGGTGCAAGTGTTTCATTCAACATCCTTAATCTTGTTAGAACTGTAACTACTTCTGGTGTGACTTCTACATCGCTATTTAACATATATTGCATCTGTTCGATTAACATTAGTATTTGTCTTTGTGCAAAACTTATTTTAGAATCTGCTACGCTTTCAGCTTGTTCTCTAAATCCAAACAACGATATGTCAAACCTTTCAGCTAAAGATGTCCACAATCCCATGTTGAATGGTATGTTTCCCCAGGGAACTGTTGGTTTGCCAATTGTGTTAAGATACTCATTTATAGTCATTACACCAGCATTTAGCTTTCTTTCTATTAAATTCCATTCAGTTTGCTTGTCTTGTTCAGTTTGTGGTCTTTTGAACTCAAATTTTATTCTTCCTTCTGGATCTAATTCTGGTAATATGAAACGATTAACAATTGTTTCAATTCTATCCATAAAAGGAAAGATAGAAACTCTTTGTTGTACTTTAGCTTGAGCTTCACCAACAGACCTGTTTGATGTATCAGTAAAACCTAACTCATCTGGAGTTACATGAAATACAGACATCACAATTTTTTGATAGACATCTAATGTATCTAACTGTTTAATGTCAGCAGAATTGAGTGTCAATGGTTGGAATTTGAATTCACCATCTTCACCAACAGATATAATTGGTATTTCAGTGTTGTTACCCTCAACATCTGCTTCCCATCTATCAATAAAATCTTCATAATCACTTTTGTTTATTTTACTTAAAACACCTATTGCAGGTGGTACTGCACCATCTTCCATGAATTGTTCCATATTAGATACGGAATTAACTAATACACTAACTAAATTTTTGACAACTTCTACAGGAGATATACCATAAGGACTGTAAGTAACAGGATATAGAATCATTGGCACTATTTCTCTTTCTCCAAAGAATATAGGTGTACCTTGATTTAACCATTGCCACCAACCAATTGTACTACCATGATGATCTGGTTGAGCATAAAAGCTAGATGCATCATAGGCAGTGAATTCTCTTAACATACCATAACCAACATTTTTGGGGACATATGTAAGGTCCTCAATGTTTGGTTTTTCTGTTTCTTCTGGATAAAGATTATCTGTATTGATTGGGAAGTAAGCTTGTTTGTGAAAACCTTTCACACCGATACCTAAACCTAAATCTAAGGTGTCATTGAGATAACCTCTCATAATATCTTTAAAATTCTCACCTCTTCTATTCATATTTTCAAATAAAGTCTTTGCAATATCAATAACATTTGAAGTTTCATTTGAATAATCATCTCCTTTTTTAGGAACAAAATTGTAATCATTTGACAGTACTTCATCTATAATAATTGATTTACATCTTTGAACAACCCATGTGTTTCCTAATTCTCTTAATAATTGATTATCTTGTACTTTTTGGACACCATATGCAGCATATTCTAACCAATAAGGTGTTCTTGCTTTACGCATTCTGTTAGGATAAAATTCATCATCAATAACAGGAGCTAACTGTGCATATCTATCATACAATCTGTCGATTAATGGGTTCTTGTATCTTTGAAGATTTTTTCTATTTATTTTAGGAACTCTTCTTCTTCTTGTAGTAATTCCTTTGGTTACTTCCTTATCAATTCTTGATAATTCATTATCTAAATCTTCAGATACCATTATTCAAAGACCTCTTTCACTGAAATGCATCTAAAACAATATTTACTTGTTTTGTAGTCATTCCCAATCTCTTCAACTCTGCATGTCTTGCATTTTTTAATGATTTTGCAGTATAACCTGCATCAATTAATTTAGTTGCAATTTTTCTGCCAATACCTCTTATGGACATAAGTTGCTCAAAGAAATCTGGTTCTTTGTCTTTAGCAGTTGGAATTGTTAAATTATTGTTCAACAATTTGCTTAGTGTTGTGGACTGAGATGCTTCATCTTCAGTTACTACATTGCCTTCATCATCTAATTCTTTTAAATCAAACAAAATATTTTTAGGTCTACCATTTGTAATTCTACATCTGGTGTTTACACAAACAATAACTAGTTCAAGCATAGGTTTATCTTTATTAAATAAAAATTCAATATGAGAAAGCCTTCTTTCACCTTTACAAGCAGGGCATCTCATTTTGCCTCTGATTGTAGTTGGTACTATCAACTGTTCTTGTCTGTTGTATCTTTCCTGTAATCTTTGTTGGTTTTTATTTAAAACAACGGACATATTCTACTAATATTATCTAAATATATAAAATCTTTGACATTCAAAAGAATTAGAATTCTATAAAACGATTTTAAAAATATTTAAATTTTAATAAAATTATATATTGAGGATAAATTTATATACATAATGAAAAAGAATTGATTATGCAGTTCGACTTCAATATATTCGGCTTAGATTTTAAAATGAAAGAGCAAAATATACTTGCAACTCTATTCATGTTAGTCATGTTAGTTGTATCATTGTGCTTTGTTGCAGCACAATTATTAGTATCTTTTGTGATATTACCCTTCGTGGTTTTACCAGAAGTATTCCCAGAATACTTTGTTGAAGGTTTCTATGGTTACGCTACATCATTCTTTGTTGGTTGGTTTATCTATGGGTTATCAAACAAGTTATCTAACTTTCACTTAAAAGTAAAAAGCTCACAATAAAATTAAATCTACAAGCCTTTTTCTAATCTACAAAGTATTTATAATTGTGTTTGCTATATATCAATTATCAATGTTTGACTACCTTGAAGAAGACACTACATTCGAATTATATGATGTTATTATGAATAACATAATAGTAGTAGGTGACTTTGTTAACCACAGGTATAAAAAATATAAAAGACCAACAGACAAAATGATATTAGATACTTATCAATATCATAGAAAGTACAATAGCTTAAAACCATGTGTAGCTGCTTTGTGCATATTGATTGAGAGTGATGAAGGCAACCTTCAACATGGAGTAAAAAACCCAAATGTATTTTTAGAAGCAGAAAAAATTCTATTAAATTTAGGACTAATACCAAATAAAGAATTGTATAAAGTTCCTAAATACGATTACAGAAAAAAAATGCAATTTAGAAAAATAAAAGGTATGTTAGTACCAAGAGAAGAAAAATCTGTAACAAGAATGGGTGCTATGATTACAGCCAAATATAATGCAACATTATCTGGTAGCAACATTAGTGGTGATAGAATGATAAGCTCAGAAACTATTAACTATTTAATGGATTCACTTTGGTCCTTTATGTCATCTGTAAAGGAAGGTATACAATACATTGACTATATGAAAGAAACAGGGATCGATCATTATGTCAATATATCTTTTAGTTAATGCATATCAAAACTA
>Ga0255759_10003002_pt1 | contig 14915 bp, 14 predicted proteins | sample 101ome_20_FD_179959 | JGI IMG/M metagenome (GOLD analysis project Ga0255759, IMG submission 179959) | Coastal salt marsh microbial communities from the Groves Creek Marsh, Skidaway Island, Georgia - 101404AT metaG (version 2) | ecosystem: Environmental > Aquatic > Marine > Intertidal zone >...
CAAACTTGGTTGGAAACCAAAGTACGATTTAAGAAGTGGATTGGAAGATGCACTAAAATGGTACAAAGAAAACAAAGACCAGTTTGACCCTAATTCAAAACCATAATGAGTAAAGGAGTTTTAGGTTTAGGTTGTTCATACACATGGGGTGAGGGATTATACTATTACGCTGATTTAGACGGATTGCCATTTAAATATAAGCATGAGTTTGTATTTGAAGATGTAAAACCTTCAATGATACAATATAAAAATAAACATAGATTCATACAATTAATTGCAAATCATTATGATACTTGGGCATGGGCAAATAGAGGAAATGGTGGTACAAATGTAAATTGTATTAGGCATTATGTAGATAATGAGTTTTTATTAGCTGATGAATTTAAATACTCTGATTTTAAATTAGTTGTTTTTCAATTTACTCATTTTGGTAGAGATGATTTTGAAGGAAAAGATATAAAAGAACAAATAGAAGTTGTGAATACTGCTCTCTGTAAATTTGAAAATCAAGGGTGTAAAGTTGTAACCTTTTGTTGGGATGAAGAAATACCATCACAAAACTTATATAGAGAATTGTTCAAATATAGACATATTGATATAACAATTGATGGGGTAACAAAACCAGGATTTGATTATTTTGTATGGAATGATAAATTCAATATAACTATTGCTTCTGATTTCAAAAAGAAAAACTTACAAGTAAATGATTTACATTTCAATCACAGAGGACATAGGATTATCGCTGATTCTATTATAAAAAAATTGGATGAAGATAACTTTAAAATTAAAAAGAAATCAAAATTAATATAAATGGCACAACCAGAATACACACCTTATTTAGATGCTTTAACAGAAGCAATGAAACTTGTAATGGATGACCCATCTACAATTTTCATCGGACAACAAATTGTTTACTATGGAAACCCAATGTCAAAAACGATTGAGGGATTACCAAAAGAAAGAATGATAGAAACACCAGTAATGGAAGAAACCCAAATGGGAATGACTATGGGATTAGCTATGGTAGGTCATCAAGTTGTTACGTTTTATCCAAGATGGGATTTCTTAATCCTTGCTTGTAATCAGTTGGTAAACCATTTAGATAAATTAGAAGCAATGTCTGATGGTGAGTGGAAACCAAATGTAATTGTAAGAGTTGGTAAAGGTAGTGATAAACCTTTAGACCCTGGACATCAACACAAAGCAGATTATACAGAACCATTCAAACAAATTTTAACTAATGCAACTATACAAGAATTAAAGAAATCAGAACAAATTTTACCTGCATATCAGAGAGCTTTAGAAATGGGAGGAATACATATACTTGTAGAATATCCAGAGTTGTATTATGAAAATTAATTTTGTTTATGATTTTACATCGTTGGCTGGTCCTTTAGTAAATGGAGTAGACCCTAAAAATATAAAATATTTTTTTGATGGTAACCTTGATTTACAAAATCAAAATTACATTGATAAAATAAATAAAAAATATAATAATTATTTTTGGGTTTGGCCAAATAGTTTTTTATATCAATATGGTAATACTGATGAATTGTGTACTTCTGATATAAATGATGTAAATGAAAATGAGTTGTATTTATACCCAATTACAACTCAAGGTGATTTATATGATTTCTGTTCTTTAAAAGAAAAAAAACATCAAACAAAATTTTATTACATATCAAATCAGTTCAAAAAACTTTTAAAAGAAAACAATAATTTTTTTATTTATATTGAACATGGTATGGAGCCATATTTTGATTCTCATATACTTAAGGAAATGTATAAACTTTGTGAATCAAATGATATTCCTTTTCAAAAATTGTTAATAACAAATGGTTCAAATTCAAATCACTTGACATTGCAAGATTTTTCTGAAGAATATCCAAATGTTAAACATCCAAAGTTAGTAACATACAATTGGGGATTGCCGTTAAAATCACAAGATATGCGAGTTGCACTACAAATAGTAGATGAACAAGTTGGAGTTGAAACTTCGGATACATACAGGTCAACAGTTTGTGATATTTCACATATAAAAAATAAAAAAGAAAAAAAAGCTTTACTTTTAACAAGAAGATTAAGAAGTCAAAGATTATTATTTCTTTCATTAATGTTTAATGAAAATATTATTGATAAAACTTTATACTCATTGGATATGGATTTAAATTTCTATCCAAACTTTAAATATATTTTAGAAAATGAAATTGAAAGCTTAAACATAAACGTTGAAAAGAAATATATAAATGATATTTTAAATGGATATCAACTAATGATTAAACAAAATAAAAAAATAGTAGATTATGAACTTACTCCTTATTTAAGTGGATTTGGTAACGAAAGTAAGGAATTATATGAAAAGACTTTTTTTAGTATAGTACAAGAAACAGAGTTTTCGGTTTGGCAACAAGCTATAACTGAAAAGGTTATTCAACCTATAATGCATCATCATCCTTTCGTATTAATTGGTAGCCCTTACTCCTTAAAAAATTTGAAAAGATTAGGATTTAAAACCTTTGATAAATGGTGGGATGAATCATATGATAATGAAGAAGATGATTGGATTCGTTTAAAAATGATATTTGATTTAGTTAAAAATTTACTTACAAAAACAGATGAAGAGTTTTACACAATACTAAATGAAATGAAAGATGTTTTAGAATATAATCACAATCATTTAAAAATATTTGATAGTGAGTATATTGGTGAAGCAATATCTAAAAAAATAAATGAATTTACATCTGATAAAAATATAATAACTGTTTTGTAATGAATTCATTATATTTGGTATATGATTTTGAAGGACCGAGTGGTTTTTTTTATAACTCATCAAATTTAAATTTACATCAATATTATTTTGAAAACGATTTTGTTTTTAGAAACGATATTGAAGATTTTATCAAAACAAAAAAAGATAAAATACCAAACAGTAGTAATAATATATTTTTTAATGAAGTAAAAAAAATACACATTTCAAAATTAAATTCTAATTTACTTGATAATCAAAATAATTATTTTATCTACCCAATTTTTACAGGTGGTAATAATCAATATTCGTTAGGAATTAAAAAAAATGATGAAAATGATAAATCAATTTTTGATTTGATTTCTAATAAATGGAAAAAACTATTAAAAAGAAAAAATTGTAATATTATAATTTACTTTGGATTAGAACATGAAATGCCAATTGAGTATTTCCAAAAAATTTACATTTTATTACAGAATAATAATATAAATCCAAATAAAGTTTGGATAATATCTAATAACTTTTCAAACATAGATAATAACAATAAATTTTTAGATAAATTTGGTATTGATAAATCAAAAAATTTAAATTTTTTAACTTACTATGAGCAATTAAAAACAAAATCAAACGAGATAATAGATAAAAAATTGGTAGATAAATTTATTAATCAAGTTACCTATGATAAAAATATTTTTTCGAAAAGTAAAAAAGGTTTAATTTTAAATAGAAGATTACCCTTACATAGAAAAATATTTTTATCACTTATAATGTATGATAACTATTTAGATTCAAATTTAATTTCATTTGATTTGGGATTCGATAATCAACGCGATTTTGTTGATGATATAAAAAACAATAGATATGTACAAGGCAATATATTTTTTCAAAAAAGTGATTATAACGAAAATACTTTTTCAGATACAATAAAAAATAAAATTATAAAAGGATATTCTTTACTAAATAAAATATACAAAAATACTTTAGATGTAGATGATTTTAAAAAAATAGATGGGAGGGCTTTAGAAATAGATGATAAAAGGTTGTACGAAAAAACTTGCTTTAGTGTTATTAGTGAAACAGAAATGTTTTCAAACTTTGATAGATATATTACTGAAAAATCAATTAAACCAATACAACAATTACATCCATTTATAATGATTGCACCATATGGTAGTTTACAATATTTAAAATCTTTAGGATTCAAAACATTTGATAAATGGTGGGATGAATCATATGATTTAGAAAAAAATAATATAAAAAGACTTTTGATGGTTTATGATTTATTTAAATCATTAAATGAAAAATCATTTGAAGAGTGGAATAAAATTCATAAAGAAATGAAATCGATACTTATTTATAATAAAGAAAATTTAAAAAATTATTCTTACAAAAACGATAATATAGTATTAAATAATTTAAAAAAATATTTATCAAATGAACATATTCAAGAAAATCCAAAATTACTTCAAACGCCGTAAACAAGAAAAAATTTATAAGAAAAAATTAGAGGAACTTCGTAAAAGAGACCCATTCATTTACAAAAACCACTAATCTTCTTATAAATTATATTTATATACTGACAAGGTGTACCGAATATGAACGAACTTTCCAAATTTCTCGTAGAGAGTATAATGGAGGATGAAAATCCTATAAAAAAGACCGTAGTTATCTATGTGGGTAGGTTTCAACCTATGCACAAAGGACATTATGGTACTTACCAACACCTTGTCAAAAAGTTCGGTAAGGATAATGTGTTCATCGGTACATCTGATAAGGTTGAAAAACCTAAATCACCTTTTAACTTCAATGAAAAGGTGAAAATTATGACAACTATGTTTGGAATCCCAAAATCCAAAATACATAAAGTCAAAAATCCATATAAACCCACAGAGATACTCAAAAAGTTTGATGAAGAAACAACTGCATTTGTAACTGTTGTGGGTGAAAAGGATAAAAATCGATTAGGGGGTAAATACTTCCAACCTTGGAAGGGAGAACCAACTGTTGGTTATAGAGATGGTGGGTACGTTTATGCTGCACCCTCAAGTGGAGGTGGTATAAGCGGAACTGAAACTCGTAATGGGTTATCAGTTGGTTCGGACGAACAAAAAAAGGATTTCTTTAGAAAACGTGCATATGGAAAGTTCAATGCAACGATTTTTAAGATGATAACAGATAAACTTAATGAGGGTATTGAGATTTCTAAAGAAGTTATTGAAGAATGGCTCATCAACGAGGCATCGAAGATGGGTACAGGTCAGGCAGACGATGGGCCAAACTTCTTTATTCCTAATTATAATGTTTTTCAAAGAGTATCTGCAAAAAGAGCTGCTAAAATTGGTTATGAGGTAGTAAATATGATTACTTCAAAAGATATTGAAGATTATTATGAACATCCTGAATATCCAAATGGACCTGTTAAGGCAGTAACTCCATTCCCAGCTGGTATTTTAGGTACCTTATCTGCAAACAATCAAGTTGATATCTATTCATCTGATGCTTATTCAAAGTGGTTTACTCATGTAACTCGTAAGGCTGCAATGGTGGGGTATGAGTTAGTTAAAGGTTTAGATATTAACAAAGATGAGAAAGAACATTCACTTGATTCCCAAAAAGGTGATAAACAATCTCAAGAAGAATATGAAGCATCTTTAAATGAAGCAATTAACCTACCAGTAGAAGTTGGTGATACTATCTTAATGGGTAGATTCAAAAACAAAAAAGTAGTAGTTAAATCAATCGGTAAGGATGAACATGGAATGCCAACTATAAATGGAAAGAAAGTTGTAACTTTTAGATTGATGAAAGAGGGGTTCGTAACCGAGTTAGCTGGAACCGCAGTTAGATGTGAGAAATGTAATCACTCTTGGGATATTGAAGAAGATGATACTGAAAAATATCTGTGTCATTCATGTGGTTGGGATTCACAACAACAGGAATACGATTATGATGCATTCGATTCATGGGCAGAAAAAAGCGGATTGTTTGAATCAATCGAAGAAAAAGGTGGTAAATTAAGACCCGCTGATAAGTTAAGAAGAAAAAGAGCAAGGGCAGGAAAGGCAGCACAAATTAGAAGAGCAAGAAGAAGAACGATGATGAGAAAAAAACCTTTATCTAAACTTCGAAAGATTGCTTACAAAATGGCATATAGACAAGTTTATGATGAGTTTGCTAAAGAACTTTTCCCAAATACTGATAAAAAAGATTTAACTATTCAACAAACCAAAGTAATACATAAAAATGTATTAAGAAAAAAAGGAAGAGTAAGAAAAAGAGCAAGATTTAGATTCTTACCTGCTTTAAGAGATAAAGAAGCTGAAAAATTTGGTGGTAAAGCAAATCTTTCATTTAACAAACCACAAGAAACTAACGAAGTAGGCGTTGGTACTGGTCAAAGTGGTATAAGAATGGGTTACCCATCCAAAGATGATTTAAAAAGAATCGAAAAAAGGGTAAAAAAACAAAGAAGTAATACAGATTCTAATCAAGAATATCAGTACGAACCAATAAGAGAGAATATAAACGAATCAAAACTCTTATTAGAAGGTGGTGCATATGGACATATGTCTCACCCATTTGATACTGATATCAATTTAACCTTTGGACAACTTAAAGATATCGTAAATAGAGCACTCGAAGGTACACTTGAGTTCACAAGAGAGAAAACAGATGGTCAAGCACTAGCTATTTCATGGAGAGATGGTAGATTAGTAGCAGCAAGAAACAAAGGACACCTAAAAAACAAAGGTGAGAACGCTTTAGATATCAAAGGTGTATCAGATAAGTTTCAAGGTAGAGGTGGATTATCAGATGCATACAATTATGCGATGAAAGACCTTTCAAATGCAATCAAATCACTCAATGATAAACAAAGAGATAAGATATTCAAACAAGGTGCGTGTTTTATGAACCTTGAAGTGATATATCCAACATCAGTAAACGTTATTCCTTATGGTCAGGCGTTACTTGTGTTCCATGGTACAATGGAATATAACGATGAAGGTGTTGCAATTGGTGAAAATGGTGAAGCAGCAAGAATATTGGCAGGTATGATTAAACAAGTGAACAAAGATGTACAAGATAATTACACAATTCAAGGACCACCTGTTGTAAAATTACCAAAATCACAAGATTTAACTAAAAAACGTAATAAATACTCATCAAAAATCTCTAAACTACAAAAAGAATTCAATTTAAAGGATACAGATGGTGTTGCAAACTACCATCAAGCGTGGTGGGAACAATGGGTTGATAAAAATTCACCATCAACACTTGATAACAAAACCAAAATGGGGTTAGTTAAGAGATGGGCATTCATGGATAAGAAGTTTAGATTAGATAAATCTAATATTAGTGATGAAAAAACATTAGAATGGGCAAAGAAAACAGATAAAGATGACCAAAAAAAGATTTCTAAACAGAATTTGATGAAATTCGAACAGATTTTCCTTGGTCTTGGTGCAGAAGTGTTAGAATTTACTTCATCAGCACTTACAGTTAATCCTGATAAGGCAGTTCGTGATATAAAGAAACGAATTGATAAGACAATTAAAGATGTTAAGAAATCAGGTGACCCTAAAAAGATAGAAAAACTTAAATTAGAACTTGGAAGGTTAAATTCTATCGGTGGGGCTAAGAAAATTGTACCAAATGAAGGTATCGTATTCTTGTATAAAGGAAATACTTTTAAACTTACAGGTACTTTCGCATCGGTAAACCAAATACTTGGTATTTTCTTCTAAAATTATCGGTTTCTTTAATTTTATATATTTATATACAACATTATAACCTAATATGTAACAATGGATAAAGAATTCAAAAAGAAATATATGCATCCAACTCGTAGAAAGTTGGTAGATATGGTTCAAACTGGTGAGTATGAAAAAAATGCTACAATCGGTTATGAAGCTAAAAAAGAAACTCGTAAAATAGGTGATGTTTGGGAAGATGAGCATAATAGGTATGAAAAAAAAGAGGGATATATACTTAAAACCTCAAAAAACCATGAACAGTTTCAACAAATCAGAAAATATTTAGAAGAAAAATCTAAATGTAAAAATCCTAATTGTAAAACTGTTAAAAAAACCAAAAAAGATAAAAATTTTATCGAAAAAGGTGGATATTGTCTAAATTGTACTGTTGATAGAGAACATGAAATTAAATTAGCTGGTGTATGGGTTGAATATCAAAACTATAAGGTATGGACTCGTATGATAATTTATGGAAAAAGTAAAATAGAAGATTATAAACAATCTTTAGATGATTTAAAAGAAGAATATCATATGCATAATGATAAAGGTGAAATTACAGAAACTTTTAAACTACCAAAACCAATAGATGAAGTAAGAAACGAAATAAATGAACTTATTGAATATGGTAACAATGAAATTAAAGAACTTGAAGAAAAAAGAAACGAAGCATTCGAGAAGTTACGAGAAGTTAAGATGGAACATTATTTATGAAATATATAAAAGAAATATTAATAGTTGCACTAATAGTCATTATTGTATTACAAAGAGGATGTAGTGGTGATTATGGTGATAAAGAAATTGTAAATGTAGATGGTAAGGATTACGAACTAATCAAACAAGAAACAGATACAGTTTTTGTAGAAAAAGAAGTACAAGTAACAAAGTATGTACCAAAATATATAACCAAAGAAGTAATTAAAGAAGTTGAAATACCAGTAGATGTAGATTCACTTGCAATTATCAAAGATTACTTTTCAAGAGTAACAGTAACCGATACACTAAATCTCGATTATGATTTCCCAAAAGAAGTAACAGATTCTTTAGGAAATAAACCTGCAAGTAGTTTAGGATATGGTATTCTTACTGATGTTATCTCACAAAACAGAATCGAATCAAGAGAAATTGATTGGTTCTTCAAGATTCCAACAGTTTACAACACTACAATTGTAAAAGAACTTCCAAAGTTAGAATTCTATTACGGATTTGGTGTTGGTATGGACCAAACAAACGGATTAAATAATTTTAGTGGTAATCTTTTAGTTAAAACCAAGAAAATGAACGTTTATGGATTAAACATTGGAATGTCAAACCAACTTGGTTTATACAAACCATTCGTTGGTGGTTCCATGTATTGGAAAATCGGTAAAAAGTAAAATGGCTAAACAAAGTTTAAAGGAAATAATTAAACTTGAGTATCAGAAGTGTGCTCAAGACCCGATACACTTCATGAAGAAGTATTGTATGATACAACATCCTGTGCGTGGTAAAATTCCTTTTCACTTATATCCATTTCAAGAAAAAACTTTAGACCAATTTACTGAACATAGATACAACATTATTCTGAAATCAAGACAGACAGGTATCTCAACCTTAACTGCGGGATTTGCATTACACCAAATGTTGTTTAACCAAGATTACAATGTACTTGTAATCGCAACTAAACAAGAAGTTGCGAAAAACTTGGTAACAAAAGTAAGAGTAATGAACCAATACTTACCAAGTTGGTTAAAACAAACAACAGTAGAAGATAACAAACTATCTCTACGATATTCCAATGGTTCTCAAATCAAAGCAACTTCAGCCGCTGGTGATGCTGGTCGTTCTGAAGCACTATCCTTATTAGTATTTGATGAAGCAGCATTCATTGATAAGATTGAAGATATTTGGATATCGGCACAATCTACTTTATCAACAGGTGGTAATGCAATTATCCTTTCAACTCCTAATGGTGTCGGAAATTTCTTTCATAAAACTTGGGTAGGTGCGGAAGAAGATACCAACGGATTCAATACAATACGTTTACATTGGTCAGTGCATCCTGAAAGAAACCAAAGTTGGAGAGATGAACAAGAAGTTTTATTAGGAGTTAAAGGAGCAGCACAAGAATGTGACTGTGATTTTGTATCTTCGGGTGATACTGTAATTGACCCACAACTTCTAATGTTCTACAAAGAATCATTTGTACAAGAACCAGTAGAAAAGACTGGGTTCGATGGAAACCTTTGGAAATGGGAATATCCAAACTATACTAAATCTTATATGGTAGTTGCCGATGTTGCTCGTGGTGATTCTGCCGATTTCTCGGCATGTCATGTTATTGATATAGAAGAATCATCTCAAGTTGCAGAATATAAAGGTAAATTAGATACAAAAGATTTTGGAAACTTTCTTGTATCACTTTCAACTGATTATAACAACGCATTACTCGTTATTGAGAACGCAAACATTGGTTGGGCAGTAATTCAACAAGTAATTGATAGAGGATATGGAAATCTTTTCTACATGAGTAAAGATTTAAAGTATGTAGATGTAGAAAATCAATTAAATAACAAATATAATAGAGAAGAGAGAAATATGACAGCAGGTTTCTCTACAACTTCTAAAACAAGACCTCTAATCATATCTAAATTAGAACAATATGTTAGAGAAAAGGATATTACTATTCGTTCATCAAGAACTATTGATGAATTGTTTACATTTATATGGAATGGTAATCGTGCAGAAGCAATGAGAGGATATAATGATGATTTAACTATGTCCCTTGCAATTTCATTGTGGGTTAGAGATACCGCATTAAGATTAAGACAAGAAGGAATTGATTTAACAAAACAGGCATTAGGTGGTATTGGAGCACACTCTTTAGATGTAGCAGGAATGGGATTTGGTGGTAATACTCAATTAGAAGATGACCCTTGGAAAATGAGAGTCGGTGATTCAAACGAGGATTTAACTTGGTTAATTAAATAACTCTATATTTATATATTAGGAGAAAATAATATGATATCATTACAAGAATTACTTAACGAAGAAATACATACAGAAGAGTATATGGTAGAAAATTACCATGATATTAAAGAATTCTGTGAATTTATGAAAGAATACAAAGCTGATATGAATGAGGCAGAGTATCAAGGTAGAAAAGTAAAACTTGGTAAACCGATGAGAGGTGATGTCAAGAAATTCAAAGTATATGTAAAAAATCCCCAAGGAAACGTTGTGAAAGTAAACTTTGGACACAAGGGTAAAGGAAATGAAAAAACGATGAAGATTAAAAAATCTAATCCCGAGAGAAGAAAATCATTCCGAGCTAGACATAATTGTGATAACCCAGGTCCAAGACACAAAGCAAGATATTGGTCTTGTAGAGCATGGTAAAAACAAATAAAGGTTACAAATTAAAATTAAAATAACATGGCAGATACTTCATTTTTTGGGAGATTAACTAAATTATTTCGTTCTCAAGCGGTAGTTTCTATCGATAAGGACGGAAAGAGAAACGTCTTTGATGGTGATGAAAGACAACAAACAAACTTATCATCACTACGAGATAGATATACAAAATTACAGAAATCATTTTACGAACAAGCAGGTGGTGCACAATCAATGGCATACCAACAAGTTCGTAGAGAGGTATTCAGAGATTATGATGCAATGGATAACGACCCTATCCTTGCTTCAGCATTAGATATTTACGCTGATGAATGTACATTAAAGAACGAGTTTGGTGATGTACTACTTATTCAATCAGACAATTCAAGAGTACAAGAAATATTAGAAAATCTTTTCTATGATGTTCTTAACATAGAATTCAACCTTTGGCCTTGGACACGAAATCTAGTAAAGTATGGAGATTTCTTTTTAGGTTTAGAAGTTGCAGAAGGTAAAGGTATCGTAAATGTTACTCCTCACTCTGTTTATAATACAGAAAGATTAGAAAGAACAGACCCATCAAATCCAAATTCTGTAAAGTTTAAAATTACAGAGGACCCGAATGGTAAAGAAGAATATGAAAACTTTGAAATCGCTCACTTTAGATTGTTAGCGGATACTAACTGGTTGCCTTATGGTAAATCCATGATTGAGAATGGTAGAAGATTGTGGAAACAGTTATCTCTAATGGAAGATGCTATGTTAATTCATAGAATCATGAGAGCACCAGAAAAAAGAGTTTTCAAAATTGATATTGGTAACATCCCACCAACCGAAGTGGATAACTATATGCAGAGAATCATCAACAAGATGAAGAAAGTTCCTTTCATCGATAAGAATAGTGGTGATTACAACTTAAAGTACAATATGCAAAACCTAACAGAAGATTTTTATCTACCTGTTCGTGGTGGTGATAGTGGTACATCAATCGATAACCTTGCAGGTTTAGAATATGCTACTATTGAAGATATTGATTACTTAAAAAACAAATTGTTTGCAGCACTAAAAATTCCAAAAGCTTATTTAGGATATGAAGAAAACATCAATGGTAAAGCAACTTTAGCAGCAGAAGATGTTAGATTTGCAAGAACAATTGAAAGAATCCAAAGAACACTTATTTCGGAATTATCTAAAATCGCTATCGTTCATTTATATTCACAAGGTATCCAAGATTATGAAATGACTAATTTTGAATTAAAATTAATCAATCCATCTACAATTTACGAACAAGAAAGAGTAAATCTTTGGTCAGAAAAAGTTAGATTAGCCCAAGATGTAATTGGATTAAATATGTTATCTAAAGATTGGGTTTATGAAAACATATTTAAAGTTCCAGAAGGTGAACAAGATGAAGAAAGAACTAAAATCATTGATGATATCAAAGATAGATATAGATACAGAATGATTGAAGATGAAGGTAACGACCCTGCAATGGAAGATGAAGATGATACAGAAGATATAGAAGAATCATTGGAATCTTTAAAAAATGAATTAAAGGATAAAGGTGGTAGACCAAGAGAAGGTAATACTTATGGTAAAGATAAACACCCATATGGTAGAGACCCACTTGGTGATAAAGAGAGAACAAAAAAACGTTCTCGGACTTCCGAAGAAAAGGCCATTAAAATGATTAATGGTATTTCAGCAAAACGTAAGTATTTACATGAAATTAAGGATATGTTGGATGAATCCAATATCCTTGATAGTGAGTAAAAATAGTTAATCTTTTATAAATTTATATTTATAATAGAGTAATTTTATATATTTGTAATTGGAAATTATTAAAATGAGAAAAATTAGACATTCAAAATTCAAGAATACGGGTTTTCTTTTCGAAATATTGACCCGTCAAATAACACTCGAAGTATTGAATGGTGGTGAAGAAAAAGCTAAAGAAATTGTAAAAGAATTTTTTAGTGGTAAAACTGAACTTGCCAAAGAACTTCGTTTGTTTAATTTATTAATAAACGAGAAATATAATTCAGAATCTAAAGCTGAAAAATTTATTGATGCTATATTAGAAGCACACACTAAAATAGATTACTCAAAACTAAAAAGAGAAAAATTCAATCTCATTAAATCAATAAAAGAATCTTTTGAGATTAATAATCTTTTAGCTTCACCAGTTACCAATTACAAAATTTTAGCATCTGTACATAAATTGTTTGAAGGAAAGAAAAACGATATTCTTGAAGTGAAAGATATATTTGATTCTAAACAAACAATCATTGAACATATTTCCAATACAACTCCTTCTTTAAAGAAAAAAGAAGAAAAATTAGTTGAAGATTACCAAAAACAAGAAAAAGATTTAAGATTACTCACTTACAAAATCTTGTTAGAAACATTCAACAACAAATATACAAACTTAAATGAATCCCAAAAAGGTTTATTAAGAGAATATATTAACAATATTACTAATACATCTAAATTTGGTGAGTACTTTGAGAAAGAACTTATAAGTACAATCACAGAATTACATACAATGTATAAAAGTATGAAAGATAAGATTACAAAAATCAAATTGCGTGAAACTATTAATGTTTTGAAAAAACAAAAAATTGGTAAAAAGATTACTGATAACCAAGTTTCAGCTTTAATGATGTCTTATGAGTTGATTAAGGAGATAAAAAATGTCAATGGAAAAAAATCTTAATGAACTTATCGATGAACTAATTCAAGAAGTAGAGCAAGAATTAGAGGAGGCTACTACAACTGCGAGTGTTGATGGATACAACACTCCTTTTGCATTTGGTAGTGGCAGAAAAAAAGATAAGAAGAAAAAGAAACAAGTGGCTACTCAAGCTGGATATACTGTTGTAGAAGGATTAGTATCTCCATCAAGAGGACACGAATATTTCCAAATTACAAAAGATACTCCAATTAGATATATAAAATCTCAATCAAATCCATCAAATGCACCAGGTGTATTGTTACATAATAAAGATGGATATATAAAAGGTAAAAAAGGTGCATATTTAATTGATTATCATGGTGCTCTTTTTTATGTTGATATTAAAAATAAATTTGCTTCAAAAACATACCCAATGAGAGACCAAAAGAATTTAAGATATAACTCTAATTTTAAAGAGGTTGATAAAGCACCACAAATGAGTGATTGGAAAAAATATCTTAATGAAGATATAAACGAAGCAAAAGTAAAAAGACCTGTTAATCGTTGGTTAGAATTAAAAAACGATGAATCAATGCATCCTCATAAGAAGATGGCAATGGGCTTAAAAGAATTAAAGTATCAATTAAGAGAAGTTGAAAAGTTTTTCAATTGGTATAATAAGATTAAAACGATGAATGAATTAGACTCTCAACAATATTGGAAAAGAACAAATAAACATATTTATAAGATAAAGGAGAGATTAATCAATATCGCTAAAACAATACAGGAGATTGAAAAATGAAAATATCAAGAAATAGATTAAAAGAAATCGTTAGAGAAGTGATGGTTGAAGAATCAGAATACCAAGCATTCTTTAAGAAAGCATTAGAAAAAGCTGGTAAATCTTTACCATCAATGTCTGATGAAGAAAAAAAGGCATTCTTTAACAAAATTCAAAGTACTTGGAAAGGTAGAGGAGCTAAAAAAGAACAAGTTGAAGAACTTACAGCAGCTCAGAAAAAATTACCACCAGCACTTCAAAAGGCAATTGAGAAAAAAGAAAAAAAATAAATGACTAAAAGAGAATTATATGATATCATAAATGAAGAAATCGTTAATGTTAAAAAAGGTAAAATTAACGAAGAAATCACGAATGAAGATGAAAAACTCATTCGTGAATTAATTCGTCAAGAGGTATCATCAATTTTCTTTGATTTATTTAAGAAACGTAAAATGTGGGGAGCATAATGAGTAACTTACTAATAGAGACTAGATTATTTGAAGGAGCAGTTAACGAAGATTCGAGTGGAAGAACTATCGTTAAAGGTATCTTACAGAGAGCTGGTGCAGAAAATCAAAATGGGAGAATATA
>Ga0255759_10003004_pt1 | contig 14905 bp, 16 predicted proteins | sample 101ome_20_FD_179959 | JGI IMG/M metagenome (GOLD analysis project Ga0255759, IMG submission 179959) | Coastal salt marsh microbial communities from the Groves Creek Marsh, Skidaway Island, Georgia - 101404AT metaG (version 2) | ecosystem: Environmental > Aquatic > Marine > Intertidal zone >...
TGAAAATCCAATCTGCTGATGATATGGAAAGTGCTGCAAAAATGTCTGTTAATGCAACTAATTTAGGAACATAAAATGTCTATTCTAATTAATAAAAATACAAAAGTAATTACACAAGGCATTACTGGAAAAACAGGTCAATTTCATACATTACAATGCTTGAAATATGCATTTGGAAAAGACTGCTTTCTTGCAGGTGTTAATCCAAAAAAAGCTGGAGAAGTATTTGAGGGTATTCCAGTATTTGCATCAGTTAGTGAAGCAAAGGAAAAAGTGCAAGCGTCTGTCAGTGTTATTTACGTCCCACCTTTTGCTGCTTCAAAAGCAATCATTGAGGCTATTGATGCTGAAATTGATTTAATAATATGTATTACCGAGGGTATTCCTGTTAAGGACATGCTTTATGTCAAAAATTACATGTTAAAAAAGAAATCAAAATCATTAATTTTAGGACCAAATTGTCCTGGTTTAATTACTCCAGATGAAATAAAAATTGGTATTATGCCTGGACATATTCATAAAAAAGGAAGAATCGGTGTTGTATCACGATCTGGAACATTAACTTATGAAGCTGTTGCTCAATTAACCGATATTGGTCTTGGTCAATCTTCAGCTGTAGGTATCGGAGGAGATCCTATAAATGGTTTAAAACACTTAGATATTTTAAAGTTATTTAATGATGATGTAGATACTGATGCTGTAATCATGATCGGTGAAATAGGAGGTACTGATGAAGAAGAGGCAGCAGCTTGGGCAAAAATAAATATGAAAAAACCAGTTGTAGGTTTTATTGCAGGAGTAACCGCTCCTCCTGGAAAGAGAATGGGCCATGCTGGGGCTATTATTTCTGGAGGAAAAGGTACTGCTGAAAATAAGCTCAATGCAATGGAGGATGCAGGAATGCAAATCACAAAAAACCCATCAGAGTTAGGAAAGATTATAAAAAGACTTGTTTAATTTAAAAAAGGGATTTCCATTCCCTTATTAACAGCGTCTCTATCTGAAATTAATCTGAACCATCGATTTACATTTTTAAATTTGTCAATTTCAATTCCATGCCAAGAATGTCTGGCAACCCATGGGAAAATAGAAATATCTGCGATGGAGTATTTATTATTAGCAAAGTAAGAGTTGTTTGACAAATGTGAATCCATCAAAGCATATAACCTTTTTACCTCCGTTAAAAAACGTTCAGTTGCATACTTACTTTTTCCATTATTAAATTTATAGAAATGGTGGGTCTGTCCAAAAATAGGTCCAATTGATGACATTTGAAACATTAGCCATTGATCTATTAAAATTTTCTCAAATATTTTTTCAGAGTAAAATTTATTAGTTATTGTGGACAAAAAAAGTAAAATCGCACCAGACTCGCATAAAATTATATTTTTCTTATTTTCATAATCAAAAGTTATTACAGGGATTTTTTTATTCGGATTTATTTCTATAAACGAATCATGGTTTTGTTCATTATTAGTAATATTGATTTCCACGACTGAGTAGTTCATGTTTAATTCTTCTAATAGAATCGAAACTTTTCTGCCGTTTGGAGTTCCCCAAGTGTAAAGTTTTATGTTATTTATTTTCATTTAAAAAATTATTTATTAGTTGAAATATTTCATTTTTAATTCGCTTCTTGATTTCTATAGGAGACAAAAGAATCATTTTATCAATTTTTACGTTTTTAACACTCACTGCTAAATTATAAATTTTATCTGTTCTATAATTATTCTTTAAGAATATTACATTAATAATTTTCAAAAAACTTTTTAATTTAGTTAAATTTCTACTTACATTAAGTTTTTTGAAAAATTTAAAGATGTCTTCTGGCTGAGCGTTTAAAAAGTTAGTTGAAATTTGAATATTTTCTATTAAATTCAAAAGTAAAACCTCGTTGTCTTTTTTATCAATAAATTTACTTACTTTCTGATGAGCATTATTATAAAAACTTCTGTTATCAGTTTTAAGCTTTAAAAATAACATTAAACAAATGATTTTTTCATTTGTAGTAAGTAAACTGTATTTCTTTGAATTTGTAATTATATTCATTGTACCCACTTTATTATCATTGATTATTTTATTTATTTTGCGGTGGGTCCCAATAAGCTGATGCAAAGCACCACACTTAGTTAAAATTTCAAAAAAATTAACGACATTTTTAGAATTAACAGCTTTAATGAATTCAGAAGAAATACGAAATTTTGATAAAAACGATAATTCCTTTGAGTTTACAATATCTTTTAATAAAGACTCAGTTTCTCGATGAACTGTAAAATTAAGGGTTGCAGAAAACCTGGCTACTCTGAATAATCTTAGAGGGTCCTCTATAAATGCATCGCTAACATGTCTAAGGACTTTATTCCTAATGTCCGTAATCCCATTAAACGGGTCAATGTAGTTACCACTTTTATCCTGAGCAATTGCGTTAATTGTCAGATCCCTTCTGCATAAATCTTCAATTAATGTAGTATCTTTGCTAAAAATAAATTCAAAACTTTTATGTCCTTTATTAATTTTTTTTTCTTTTCTTGCTAAAGCATATTCAAAGCCAGTATTAGGATCGATGAAAACAGGAAAACTTTTTCCAACTTGTTTGTATCCAAGTTTAACCATTTCCTCTATTGAACCATTAACTACAACAAAGTCTTTATCTTTTGATTTAATCTTGAGAATTTTATCTCTAACAGCGCCGCCAACAAGAAAAAATTCCATGTCTTTTAACTAAATTTATAATAATCAAATGCGGATATAGGATTTTTACCAAATAACTCTTTGAATGATTGATTGGTGGTATTTTCAAATGAAGATGTTTTTATATTATCTATTGAAAAAAGAGGAACTCCAATTTTTTCCAGAGTATAGGCAATTGCGTATGATATAGAGTGGGGAATAGAAATAGCTGACTTGCCAAGACTTATTTTGAGAAGATCAATTAACCTTAAAATTTGATTGCCACCAAGTTCAAATGAACCATTGAACTTTTCTGGATGAACAATAGTTTGTTTAATTGCATAAATTAAATCATCAATTGCAAGAGGTTGAATGATAGTGTCAGGAAGCAAAACAGGAACTATTGGAGAAAGTGAAAAGGCTGAGTAAATTTTAGTTAGAAAATCATTCTTTCCAAAAATAACAGATGGTTTTAATATAGTTAGTGTTAATTTTTTATTAATTAATTTACTTATTTCAGTTTCTCCATCGAATTTACTCATTAGATAGTTACTTTGTGAATTTTCAGTAGCACCTAATGCAGAAACATGTATAAAATGTTCAATATTATTATTAATACAGGAAGAAGCAATTAGTTTTGGAATTTCGGTATGCGCGTATTTAAAAGTATTAGTTTTAGTTTGATTTAAGATACCAATCAGGTTAATGACAACATTATGACCTTCTATAATCTTGTCAATGTTATTGATGAAGTTCTTGTCAATAATAGTATTTAATTTTGGTAAAACATCAATATTATTATTTTTTTTGGTCCTAATTACAGCGGTATTAAAAAAATCTTTTTCAAATTTAGGTAATAAATTTGAGCCAATAAATCCATTTGCACCAAAAATACATATTTTTTTCATAGTTTTTTAAATAATTCTGAATAGTTAATTACTTTTCTGTTAATTATATATTCATAAACAATATAATTTGACAATACTTTCTTGACATAATTCCTTGTTTCATAAAAGGGTATTTGTTCTATAAATTTTTCTGGGATTTCGGTAGAGTATATTTTTGACCATCTAGATACATTTTTAATTCCAGCGTTATAGGAAGCTAGTGTAAAAACTAAATTGTCTAATTTGTTAGACAGGTGCCTTATATAGAACGTACCCATCATTATATTAATGTTGGGGTTATATATTTTCTTAATTGTTCTACTTTTATAATTTAATTTTCTCAGTATCCATCTTCCAGTGCTTGGAATAATTTGCATTAATCCTTTAGCATTTGCTGGTGATCTTGCTTTTTGGTTAAATCTACTTTCTTGTCTTATGATTGCATAGATAAGGCTTTCTGGAATTTTGTATTTTTTTGAATACTTAGCAACTGTTTCTTTGTAAGGCAAAGGATAAAGTAAATTTAAAATTTCAATGTTACTATTGGGGTGAATTTTTTGGGCAGCGGCAATACTTTTAATAAACCAATTGATTTTATTTGCTTTATTTGCAGCATCAAAAATTTGACTATCAGAAAGTTTTAGTATTTCAAAATCCCATTCCCTTGATGCCATATAGTTTAAATTAATTTTCTTTAAATGCAGAGCTCTTTCAATTCCAAGCGGGAGGTTTGAGTCATCGAATTTTTTACTAATCTTTTTTTTATTAAATTCTAAAAAATTAGAATTTAAATTATGGTCCAACAAAAAGTAATAATAATATTTTGAAGAATTTGTAAAATAATCTTTGTCGATATAATCAGATAATTCTGGTGCCAGACTTTTTTTCCAAAAGCTTAGTTTCGAGGTTAGCTTATTTTTTTTATCTTCATAATTGTTAATAAATTTTAATACCTCTTTATCACCACTATTTATGATTTTGGAAAAAACAATCGAGAGCTGTTTGTTGGACAGGTGCTTAAAATCATTCGGTAGAAGAATATTTTTCTGATCTTTAATTGAAAAAAGATAGTTAATATAAGCTTGGTTTTCTTTGCTGTAATTATTTCTTTCTATATCAAGATGACTCAACTTGTATTTTTTTGATTTAATTGCGAAAAGAAATATTTCAAATGCAATTGGGTCATTGTGTAATTTAAATTTTCTTGCAAACTTATATTTATTTTTTCTTGCTGTGTAATACAATGATTTATATTTCTTACTATTCTGTGAGTAATCAAAAATAAATTTCGCATTATTTTTATTTCTTGAATTAAAAGTAAGCCGCAATCTGGATGCAATTTCATTTTTATCAAATATTTTTTTTGAAAAAAAGTATTTAAATAATGGCGTGCAAGTGTTATCAATTGAATTTGGATTCAGCCAAACATTTAGAAATTTTTTTTTATTAATTGGTAAATCTAATTTTTTTTGAGATAACCCATAAAAACATATTGATTTATCATCAACTAGATGATTTGATTGAAATATTTCAACCAATTCTCTATATTGTTTTCTTTTAAATAGTTCATGAACCCATGCCTTTAATAATTGTTCCTCGAAAATTGTGTCTTTATATTTGTTAAATAGAACTTTAAAATCACTTGCTTTAGCTTTTTGTATTGTAGCTTTAAATTCCCATAGTTCAAGATAGGGATATAATATATAATCCGACTTAATTTGAGATTTTATTCTTTTGAATTCATAGTGATTTCCCTTTGAAAAGTTCCTCAATGATTTTTTGAATAAAGTATCATCTGAATAAGAATTTTGAGGGATTAAAAAAGTGATATATATTAAAAACGAAAATACCAAGTGCAACTTAAGAGCTTTATGAATAAAAACTATATTCTAACATTAAAAAAAAAGGTTTCTCTTAAAGCACTTGAAATTATTTCTAATGCTGAAACAATTGCAATTGGCTCAGGATCTACCGTTAACGAATTTATTAAAATACTTGCTGAGTCAAAAAAGAAAATATCAGTTATTTGTGCATCAATTTCATCTGAAAACCTAGCCATTAAACTAGGCTTAAATGTTTTACCATTTAATTCTCCAATTGAAGTTGAATATTACGTTGATGGTGCCGATGAAGTTGATTTTCATAAAAATATGATTAAAGGGGGAGGGGGAGCATTAACACGGGAAAAAACTCTTAGTCAATTTAGTAGAAAGTTTATCTGTATAGTCGATGAAAGTAAAAAAGTTGAAAATTTTGGTAAATTCCCTGTTCCAATCGAGATATCAGAACCTTTCTTAAAATATGGAATTGAATATATAAAAAAAATAGGTGGTATTGCAAAAATTAGAAATAATTTTAAAACTGATAATGAAAACTTGATAATAGATTGTTTAAATTTGGATTTTAGTAATATTGAATCACTTGAAATGACTCTTAATTCCATTCCAGGTGCACTATCAAATGGTATTTTTTCGATTAATAAAGCTAATCTTGTAGTAATTGGAAAAAAAGATAAAGTCGAACTTATGTAATGAAATAGTAATTAAATTAAGTTAAAATTAAAGTCATGAATGATATTTCTGATAATAGTCAACATACGCACAAACAATTTGATACGGAATTAGAAGACTTAAGAGAAAAAGTTTTGTTAATGGGAGGTAAAGTTGAAAATCAATTAGGTAAAGCGATTCAAGCGCTTACTAAAGCGGATGTTGAACTTAGTGACTTAGTTGTCAAGGAAGATAATTCAGTTAATTCTTTGGAACTTGAAATAGATGAGAACCTTTCATCTATTATTGCTCGTAGACAGCCAATAGCTATTGATCTTAGAACTTTACTTGCAATTTCTAAAATAACTACCGACCTTGAAAGAATAGGCGATGAGTCTAGTAAAATTGCAAGAATGACAAAGCTTATTTATAAATCGGAACACCTACAGTTTCCAAAAGTTACAATTGTTAAATCGATTGGTAATCTTGCTTCTGATATGTTACGACAGTCATTGGATTCCTTTGCAAGATTAGATGTAAAAACTTCATTCTCAGTCCTTGAGAGCGATTATGAAGTAAACGAACAATTTCAATTAATTATCAGAAAATTGATAACCTTTGTTCTAGAAGACCCTCGAACTATTTCTGCCGCTTTGGAATTGCTTACAGTTGCAAAAGCTTTTGAGAGAATTGGTGATCATTCAAAAAATATTTCAGAACATGTGGTTTACTTAGTTAAAGGAACTGATGTTAGGCATACATCCATCGATGATGTAAGAAAGGAAATCCAAGATTAAATAATTAATCAAAGAGATATTTAATCATCTCATCCTTTAACATATCTCGAGTTTTCTTTTCTGATAGATCCAGTCCATTTTCATTAACTAATTTCTTCTGAAATTCAAGCCATTCACGCCATGCTTGTTCTGAAATTTGATTTTGAATTTTTAAACCCAATTCCCCAGGGTATGGAGGTCTTTCAAGAGCTTTTAATTCTTGATTTAATTTTTTACAGAGTATATTTTTCATGTTTATAACTTTTTTAGTAAAACAACGCTATTTCTTTTCTTATTATAAAGTTTATTTTTAGTGCTAGGCAAATTTGCTATGTTGGAAACTTTATAACCAAGATTTAAAAACCAGGATTTACTTTTTGTTGTTAATAAGAAAATAGATTTAACTTTTTTTTTGGAAGCAATTTTTTCAAGATGGCTAATAAGTTGTTTTCCAATACTATTTTTTTGATGTTCATTGTGAACAGCAATACAGCCAATCTCAGCATAAATTACTTTTTTTTCAGTAAAAATATTTAAAAATCCTGTGCCAATTACAAAATTGTCATATGTGTAAACAAAAAATTTATTGATTTCAATTTCAATTAATTCGCGAGATCTTTTTACCAAAGCACCACTTTTTTCATGCGGTTCGATAATTTTAATAATACTATTAACATCCTTTAAATCGGCAACTCTAATATTGCTAAGGGGATTATTAGTTATAATACACCCTATTCCTTTTTTGGTGAATAACTCAATCAAAATTGCACCATCAGTATTACATGGAACAATGTGTATCTTAGGAATTTCTAAAACACAAAATTCCAAAATTTTATTTATCTCATTTAGAGAGTTTTTATTTTTTGTTCTCTTTTTTAAAGACTTTAACTCTTTATATGTTAATTCGTTATCACTAGTGAAAATATTATCCAGATTATTATTTAAAAAAATTAACTTATCTATAAAAATCTTTTTTGATATTGCTGAGATAATTGATTCAATATTTAGATACAAAGCTTCATTAGTGGAGGAAAATGTTAATGGTGAAATTAAGACAATTTCTCCACTATCAAGGCGATCGTAGATTGTTTTAGTATCAATAGATCTAATTTCACCTTGATGATCTTGCAAGATTCCATTTTCAATACCTTTTGGTTTTGAGATAATCAAATTCGAAAATGTAACAAGTGGAAAAATTTTATTTTCGGAATTTATTATTGATCCACTAGATAACTTTTTTACAGCATCGAGTAGATACTTTGCATTTGCTTTGGTAATGTTTTCAAGATCAGAATCACTGATATTAGTTTTTTTATATGACAAACAAGAGAATTCATCACTGATATCAATAATTACTATTATCGAAATCCCTAGACTAGATAATAAATTAATATCAGAAGCGACATTTGAAACCGAATTATTATCTAATAAGGAATTTTTTACGCATAAAACAAAAGTTTGTTCCTTAAAAGATTTTATGTAATCAGCACTATATCGCAGAAAAGAAGCTACGTTATTTGATTTAATTTCCTCCACGATTTTTTTATTTAGGTCCCATTCTTATAGCACCATCGAGTCTTATTGTTTCACCATTTAACATGATATTTTCGAAAATTGATTTCACAAAGATAGCAAATTCTTTTGGTTTGCCAAGTCTTGATGGAAAAGGTACTTGTTTCCCTAAACTGTCTTGGACTTCCTGGGGCATTCCTAAAAGCATAGGTGTTTCAAATATTCCAGGGGCAACTGTAACAACTCGAATGCCAAACTTTGATAAATCTCTTGCCATTGGCAATGTCATTCCAACTATACCACCTTTAGAGGCGGCGTACGCAGCTTGCCCGAGTTGACCGTCATAGGCTGCAACTGATGCGGTATTTATAATGATACCTCTTTCACCAAATTCATTTGGTTCGTTATTTTGCATTTTTTCTGCAACCAATCTACTGCAGTTGAAAGAACCAATTAAATTGATATTTATTACTTTCGCAAAACTATCTAATCTGTGAGGACCATTTCTCCCTAATGTTTTTTCGCCAATGGCAATTCCCGCACAATTGACAAGACCATGGATAGATCCAAAACAATCTACCGCAAATTCTACTAAGTTTTTAACTTCTTCTTCAGATGTAACATCACAAATAACGGAATTTTTAGTGGTTTCAGACTTTTTTCCAATATCTGCACTGATACAATTACCTCCAAGTTCCTCAATTAGTTTACATGTAGCATTACCAAGACCGGAATTTCCTCCAGTTACAATAATATTTTTATTTTTAAAATCCATTTAATTTCCAAAAATTATTAAAGTTAAATTATATATACAACTCCTAATTATTGCATAAAATTTGAGCTAAAAATGCACCAACAATTGAAGCAGTTTCAGTTCTTAGAATATACTTATTAATATTTATTTTTTCTATATTATATTTTTCAAACAACATAATTTCCTCATTTGAATAACCACCTTCAGGACCAATAAAGATAATAATATTTTTTTCTTTATATTTGTAAATATTTGATAATTCAATTTTTTGGGAATGAGGGTCGAGACAAATTAGCTTAAATTCACTTTTTTTTTGGTATTTTTCACAAATTTCATTGTGACTACCAAAGATAATTTCAGGTAAAAAAGGATTCTTAGATTGTGCACAGGCACTGGCCATAATTTTTTTCCATCTTGGAAGTTTTTTTTCTAAAAATTCAATATCAAATTTTTTAGAGTAAGCACTGTTTGTTAAAAATAACTTTTCACAGCCTAATTCTGTGACTTTTTGAATTACTAATTCTAGCTTATTAACCTCACATATACTTTGGACTATAGAAAAGTTGAATTTTTGTTTTTTAGTTTTTGATAATTTAATATTTTTAAAAATTACTTTTTTACCATTGAAACTTATATCAGCTCTTTTTGAATTTCCATAACCATCAAAAATTAAAATTTTAGAATTTTTATTTATCCTTAATACTTTTTTACAATAGTGAAGATTTTCTTTGTTAAATTCAAATTTATTTTCATGATTAATGTCAATTTTTTCCTCGTAAAACCATGGTAAATCAAAATTATTTGAGCTCATAATAGTTCACTGATTTCGATTTGAGAGTTGAAAAAAAAGGCATAAGGTAGTATTCTAATTGGTCAATTTTTATTATTATACAAAGAGATGAAAGTCAGTAAAGTTGTTTCTCAAGAGTGCACAGGCGCTCAAATAGTTTTGAAGTTTTTAGCTGATCAAGGTGTTAAATTTATGTTCGGCTATCCTGGTGGTGCTGTTCTACCATTATATGACGAAATAGAATTACAAAGTAAGGTTAAACATATTCTTGTGCGTCATGAGCAGGCAGCTATTCATGCCGCTGATGCTTTATCCAGAAGCAATGGAGAAGTTGGTGTTGCAATTGTCACTTCTGGTCCTGGACTTACAAATGCCGTAACTGGCATTGCAACTGCTTATATGGATTCTATTCCAATGGTTATCATTTCTGGACAAGTCCCTTCTCACGCTATTGGACAAGACGCTTTCCAAGAAGTTGATGCTGTAGGTGTTACTCGCCCATGTGTCAAACATAATTTTTTAGTTACAAACGTGGAAAAATTATCTGAAACATTGAGTCAAGCTTTTTATATAGCTAGTACAGGACGACCTGGTCCTGTTGTAGTTGATATTCCAAAAGACATTCAACAAACTAAAACAGTTTACAAATTTCATAAAAAAGTAAATCTACGTTCTTATCAACCTGTTGTTGAAGGCCATATTGGTCAGATTAAAAAAGCAGCAGAACTAATTACAAAAGCAAAGAAACCAGTTATTTATTCTGGTGGAGGAGTGATTCTTGGTGATGCTTCTAGAGCATTGACTAAAATGGTTAAGATGTTAGATTTTCCTTGCACAAATACTCTTATGGGACTGGGAGGGTTTCCTGCTAATGAGAAATTATTTCTAGGTATGCTAGGAATGCATGGCACTTATGAAGCAAACATGGCAATGCAAAATTGTGATCTTTTAATTGCTGTTGGTGCAAGATTCGATGACAGAGTAATTGGTAACCCAGATCATTTTTATTCTTCTAGTAGAAGAATAATTCACATTGACATCGATCCATCATCTATTTCAAAAAGAGTTAAGGTAGATATTCCCATTGTTGGTGACATCAAAAATGTATTAAAAAATCTTATTAAAGAAATTGAAAGCCTAGATAAGCAGTTGCAAGACATTTCCGAATGGAAAAAACAAATAAGCAAATGGGAATCGAAAAATTGTTTGAAATATAAAGAATCAAAAGAAATAATCAAACCTCAATTTGTTGTTGAAACAGTGAATAAATTATTTCAAAAGCACGATTTCTTTATAACTTCTGATGTTGGACAGCACCAAATGTGGGCTGCTCAATTTATTGATTTTAACAAACCGAGAAGATGGATTAATTCTGGAGGACTGGGTACTATGGGTGTCGGATTACCTTATGCCCTTGGTGTTCAATTGGCTCATCCAAATTCTCTAGTTGGTTGCATAACTGGAGAAGCAAGTATACAAATGTGCATACAAGAATTATCAACTGCTAAACAATATAATCTGCCAGTAAAAATTTACACATTAAATAATCGATACCTTGGAATGGTTCGTCAATGGCAGGAATTTTTTCACGGTAATCGTTATGCTGAATCATATATGGATGCTTTGCCTGATTTTGTTAAACTCGTTGAGTCTTACGGTCATATTGGTTTAAGAATTGATAAACCTGAGGACGTTGAACCAGCAATTGAAGAATCTATAAAGAGAAAGAATGATCTAGTATTTATTGATTTCATTACTGATCAAACTGAGAATGTTTATCCAATGGTACCAGGTGGAAAAGGTTTGTCCGAGATGATTCTTGTATGAGCGACATTAAAACTAGACACATCATAGCTCTTTTGTTGGAAAACGAGTCTGGTGCATTGTCAAGAGTTTCTGGGTTATTTTCCGCCAGAAGTTACAATATTGAATCTCTAACAGTTGCTCCTACTGATGATAGTACTTTGTCACGTATGACAATTGTAACGTACGGAACAGAAGATATTGTTGAACAAATTACAAAACAACTTAATAAGTTAGTTGATGTTGTAAGAGTTCAAGAATTAACAAAAGTTGATTTTGTCGAGAGAGAAATGGCCCTTATCAAATTAAAAGTTAGTAATTCTACTAAAGAAAGTTTATTTAAATATGTCGAGATATTTAGGGGTAAAATCTTAGATGTTGGTAAAGAAATTATCATTATTGAATTAACTGGAACCGCAAAAAAAATTAATTCTTTTCTTGAACTTTTTTCTGATGATAACGTAATTGAACTAGTAAGATCAGGCGCTTTGGGGATAGGAAGGCTTAGTAAAAATCTAAAAATTTAACACGAAGGAATCATTCATGAAGGTTTATTACGAAAAAGATACAGATCTTAATTTAATTCAAAAAAAATCAGTAACAATTATTGGTTATGGTTCTCAAGGTCATGCTCATGCATTAAATTTGAGAGATTCCGGTGTGAGGGTATGTATTGGCTTAAGACCTAATGGTGCTAGTTGGAAAAAAGCAGAAGCTGAAGGTTTCGAGGTTAAATCAATAGAGGATTCTGTAAAAGAAGCTGATGTAATTATGTATTTGTTACCAGATGAAAACATTTCAGACACCTATAACCAGACAGAACCCAATATAAAAAATGGATCAATGATTGCATTTGCTCATGGTTTCAATATTCACTATGGTCAAGTTCAACCAAGAGCAGATCTTGATGTGGTAATGATTGCACCTAAAGCTCCTGGGCACACTGTCAGGTCTACTTACTCCCAAGGAGGCGGAGTTCCAATGTTAATCGCTATACATCAAGATGTTTCAAAAGTTGCTAAAGATATTTCTTTATCATATGCATCTGCAATTGGTGGAGGTAAAGCTGGTATCATTGAAACAAATTTTAGAGAAGAAACAGAAACAGATCTTTTTGGTGAGCAGGTTGTTTTATGTGGAGGAGCAACTGCTCTAATCCAGGCAGGATATGAAACATTGGTTGAGGCAGGCTATGCTCCTGAAATGGCATATTTTGAATGTCTTCATGAATTAAAACTGATTGTTGATTTAATCTATGAGGGTGGTATTGCTAACATGAGATATTCTATTTCTAATAATGCTGAATATGGAGATATCACTCGTGGGCCTAGGATAATAAATGAAAAGACAAAAGTTGAAATGAAAAAAATCCTAAAAGAAATTCAAAATGGTACATACGCACAAGAATTTCTTCAAGAAAATCAAACAAAAGCAATTAAACTTAATGCATCAAGAAGAATGAGTAGAGAACATTCAATTGAAAAAACTGGAGAGAAGTTAAGAGCTATGATGCCATGGATTAAATCTAATAGGTTAGTCGATAAGTCAAAAAATTAAATGTTTTTTAAATTAGCTAAAGAAGGTAAAAAATTAGTTTTACTTTCTTTTTTGATTTCCATTATTGCTTTTTTTGTTGTTGGCTTGTGGTCAATACCCTTTTGGCTATTTTTTTTATTTAATCTTCAGTTTTACAGAGAACCGTTTAGGATTACCTCATTTGACGCTAACGAAGTTATATCACCTGCCGATGGAAAAGTTATTTCAGTTGAAAAAATAAAGCAAAATCAAACCGAAGTTATAAAAATTAGTATTTTCATGAATGTTTTTAACGTTCATTCGAATAAAATCCCTATTTCTGGAAAAATAAAAAGTATCAACTACCATCAAGGTAAATTTTTCAATGCCTCGTTAGATAAAGCCTCTGAAAAAAATGAAAAAAATGAAGTAATTATAATGACAGACGATGGAGATGAATTTAAAGTTGTTCAAATTGCAGGTTTAATTGCCAGAAGAATTTTATGCTATTGTAAAATTGGCGATCAAGTTATTACTGGGGATAAATATGGCTTTATCAGGTTTGGATCAAGAGTCGATCTTTTTATGCCCAATAATTTTTATGCTTTAGTTTCAATCGGAGATAAAGTAAAAGGTGGGTTAACAAAAATAGCTATTAAACATGACTGAATTTTTAGAATCCAAAAGTAAAAAATCAAAAATCTATTGGCTTCCCAATGCTTTTACAACTTTAAGCCTTTTTGCCGGATTTTATTCAATTGTGCAAGCGATGAATAACAATTTTCTTAATGCATCTATAGCAATTTTTGTTGCTATGGTTTTTGATGCGCTCGATGGAAGAATTGCAAGACTCACAAAAACTGAGTCCTCGTTTGGTGCTCAATATGATTCCTTATCTGATATGGTTTCATTTGGTGTCGCACCGGCATTGATTATTTATGAATGGGAATTATATTCACTAGGAAAGATTGGGTGGCTGGCAAGTTTCACTTTTTGTGGTTGTGCAGCACTAAGACTTGCTAGATTTAATGCAAATATCTTTAAAGTTGAAAAAAACTTTTTTCAAGGTCTTCCTTCCCCAGCAGCTGCAGCTTTCCTTGCATCTTATGTTTTGTTTTGTGAAATTGAAAATTTTCAAATCAACATACATACAGAATTATTATGGTGTTTTGCTGTTTTTGCTAGTTTGTCTATGGTAAGTAATATACCTTATTTTAGTGGAAAACAATTCAACTATAGAAAAACAGTTCCATTCTCTGTAATTGTATTAATATCTTTTGGTGTCGTTTTTGGTATCCAACTTTTAGAAACTTTGCCAGAAATTTTATTTCTTCTAAGTTTTATTTATGTTCTCTCTGGCTATTTGTTTAAGGTAAGAAATTTTTTTAAGAAATCAAGTTGAAAATCTTGCAATTTGATACATGAAAATGTACCATCAAAGTGGATTCCTGCTTCTTTTTTACGAACCAATTACTTTTAAGTTTTATGGCTGATTTATTAAAAATATTTGACACAACTATGCGAGATGGGGAACAAAGCCCAGGTGCGTCTATGACATTGGACGAAAAAATTCGCATTGCCAAGCAATTAGAAAAGATGAATGTTGATGTTATTGAAGCTGGATTTCCAGCGGCAAGTATTGGTGATTTTGAATCTGTAGCAGCTGTAGCTAGAACTATTAGAGATTCTATAGTGTGTGGTCTAGCTAG
>Ga0255759_10003020_pt1 | contig 14859 bp, 16 predicted proteins | sample 101ome_20_FD_179959 | JGI IMG/M metagenome (GOLD analysis project Ga0255759, IMG submission 179959) | Coastal salt marsh microbial communities from the Groves Creek Marsh, Skidaway Island, Georgia - 101404AT metaG (version 2) | ecosystem: Environmental > Aquatic > Marine > Intertidal zone >...
CCAATGGAGCGTATCACATTGCACTTAAAGGATTGCAAATTATTCACAAAATTGAATTAAACGTGGAAACTCCAAAAATTGCATCAAAACAAGAAGAATGGTTTAAATTCTTAAAAGAAAAGGTAGTTACTATGACATAGTTTATGGAATCGTATATCCCCATTTCATTTTTAAATGATTTTAGTTTTTGTCCACGATCGATTTATAATCATCAATTATACAAAAACTACTATGCACATAATTACAAAGCTGCCCCGCAATTGTGGGGCAGTGCTGCACATGACAGTATTGAAACAAAAACATATTCAAATTCAAATGATTGGTTAATTTCTTTCGATGTATTTAGTACAGAATTAAAGTTATGTGGAAAAATAGATTTATATAATAAAAAAACCAAAACATTAAGAGAGCGTAAGCGAACTATCACTCGTATTTATGATGGCTTTTATTATCAACTTTATGCTCAATATTTTTGTTTAAAAGAAATGGGGTATAGGGTAAGTAATTTAGAACTTTATGACTTAAAAAAAAATAAAAAGCATTTGCTAAAGTTACCCGAGGATAATCCAGTTATGTGCCAAAAATTTTATTTGATATTAAAACAACTCCAAGAATTTGATTTAAATGCTCTATTTATACCTGAAAAGGCAAAATGTGAGGCATGTATTTATGCTCAATTATGTGATCAATCTCTATGTTAACATTTCCTGATTTTAAACAAAAACAAGTTATTGCGATATTTGGGCATGACGGACATCGTATCAAGATTAAGAATGATAATTTATTGGTTATGAATCAAGATCAAGAAATAGTTTCGCAAATTACATGTTATAAAATTTTAGCAATTTGGATCATAGGACCATCAAGCATAACCTCCGGAATATTTGAAAAAAGTAAACGTTTTGGGTTTTCGATTTTCTTTTTATCTACACGTTTTAAACCACTGGGTTGTTGGGGATCAATTACAGAAGGTAATACGTTATTACGGGTAAAACAGTATACATATGATGGTCTTGATATAGCACGGTTACTTATATCAAATAAAATTCAAAATCAACTATTTTTATTAAAATCTATACGAAAAAAATCAGCTAGATTAAAAACGAGTATTAATTCTATTAATGAACAATTAAAAATGATAAATAAAAAAAACAGTATACAAGAGCTTATGGGGCTAGAGGGGTTTTGTGCAAAAATTTATTTTAAGGAGTGGTTTTGTGAAATGGAATGGAAAGGGAGACGGCCACGAACTAAAGTTGATCCTCTTAATGTTTTAATGGATATGGGGTATACGTATTTATTTAATTATATTGAGGCGCTGGTATTGTTTTATGGATTTGATATTTATAAAGGGGTATATCATCAATTTTTTTATCAACGGAAATCGTTGATATGTGATTTGGTCGAACCGTTTCGATGTATCATAGATCATCAGCTAAAAAATGCTTTTAATTTAGGCCAAATTAAATTATCAGATTTTCAGTTTAATAATAATCAATATTTTTTATCTTATAAAAACGCTAAGACGTATACAGAATGGTTAATGAAGTCGATTTTAGCTAATAAAGACGATATTTTTTTATATATTCAGCAATATTATCGTCAATTTATCAAAGAAACAAACCCTTGGGACGGTCCATTTTTTGAGTTTAAATTGAGAAAAAAATAATGTTAGTTATCGCATATGATATTTCTGATGATAAATTACGACTTAAGTTTTCAAAATATCTTTCAAAATTTGGAGGACGGTTACAGTATTCTGTATTTGAGATAAAAAATAGTCCAAGAATATTAAATCAAATTCAAATTAAAATAGCATCTTACTTTAAAAAAAAATTTACTCAAAATGATAGTATTATAATTTTTGAATTAAGCAAAAATTGTAAAATTACTACATATGGGTATGCCAAAAATAATAATTCAGATTTATTAATAATTTAAATTTGCAAACCTGAGTCTTAACAAAAGAAAATCTTGACAAATTGACCTCAAAATAAGATAATTGTAATCATAAATAAGATCCTTTGACATTGCTGTTTTTTTACTTAAAAGCTTTATAAAATCAAGCTTGCAAGGGTCTAAGGCTTATATAAATTTCTACTAGTTGTAGATGATTGCGTCACTTAAAAAAATCCTTTTTAGGTCTAAGGCTTATATAAATTTCTACTAGTTGTAGATTTTTTGCACCCCAGCTAAAATTTGGAAGTCTAAGGCTTATATAAATTTCTACTAGTTGTAGATTTAACTGTTCCCACGTTACCGCTTTTGTCTAAGGCTTATATAAATTTCTACTAGTTGTAGATATAGCGTACCATTCAAAAGCCCTGCACGGTCTAAGGCTTATATAAATTTCTACTAGTTGTAGATAGTCAAACTTGCGCATGGGATAGCGGGAGTCTAAGGCTTATATAAATTTCTACTAGTTGTAGATGAACATCATTTTAATAAAAATCAAATGTCTAAGGCTTATATAAATTTCTACTAGTTGTAGATTTAAGGTTCGTTAATACAGAAAAAGCGTCTAAGGCTTATATAAATTTCTACTAGTTGTAGATCATATGGGTTCTTGCAATAATTAAAATTGTCTAAGGCTTATATAAATTTCTACTAGTTGTAGATATATTGATTCGACTAATGGTAGGGTAGGTCTAAGGCTTATATAAATTTCTACTAGTTGTAGATACTCGTATTGTATGGCTTTCTACATTAAGTCTAAGGCTTATATAAATTTCTACTAGTTGTAGATGTATATTAATTAACATTCCCCCCTCATGTCTAAGGCTTATATAAATTTCTACTAGTTGTAGATTAAGTCTTTGTCGCTTATGTTTAATTCGGGTCTAAGGCTTATATAAATTTCTACTAGTTGTAGATGATAAGATATAAAAAGTGTTTTGCTATGTCTAAGGCTTATATAAATTTCTACTAGTTGTAGATCAATAACACTAAAGACGTAATTGTTCGAGTCTAAGGCTTATATAAATTTCTACTAGTTGTAGATCAAAATTAGACAAAGTTGCGTGTGTTGGTCTAAGGCTTATATAAATTTCTACTAGTTGTAGATGATAATTTAGTAATTAAAAGAGAAGGTCTAAGGCTTATATAAATTTCTACTAGTTCTAGATCATACTGAAAGTAACGGTAAAACTTATGGTCTAAGGCTTATATAAATTTCTACTAGTTGTAGATGGTAATATCATTAATATAATGGTTAAAAGTCTAAGGCTTATATAAATTTCTACTAGTTGTAGATTGAAAGTATCTCGAGTGTGATTTTAAGTCTAAGGCTTATATAAATTTCTACTAGTTGTAGATTCTAATTCAATATCAATGTAATAAGTGTCTAAGGCTTATATAAATTTCTACTAGTTGTAGATCTCGCATACTAACTTACTAAATGCATAGTCTAAGGCTTATATAAATTTCTACTAGTTGTAGATATAACGGTGAGTTTAGTCAATATATAGTCTAAGGCTTATATAAATTTCTACTAGTTGTAGATAAAGAAAAGCCTCTTCAAGATTAGCCCCTTGGTCTAAGGCTTATATAAATTTCTACTAGTTGTAGATAAATCGCTTTAAAGTCACCATATTAAACTGTCTAAGGCTTATATAAATTTCTACTAGTTGTAGATCCATCTCCCACAGACCAAGTCAATTAAATGTCTAAGGCTTATATAAATTTCTACTAGTTGTAGATTTGAGAGAATGCGTCAAACAATTAGACAGTCTAAGGCTTATATAAATTTCTACTAGTTGTAGATTTGTACCAATAATAATCATCATATAACTGTCTAAGGCTTATATAAATTTCTACTAGTTGTAGATAATTACACCTAGGGCTGTGTCACTTGCGTCTAAGGCTTATATAAATTTCTACTAGTTGTAGATATGAATGCCCATTTTTGCTTAAAAAAAAGTCTAAGGCTTATATAAATTTCTACTAGTTGTAGATTTGAAAGATTACAGGAGGTTAAATAATGTCTAAGGCTTATATAAATTTCTACTAGTTGTAGATGGGGGCTTACTAAGTCTAGAGACGTTTTTAGTCTAAGGCTTATATAAATTTCTACTAGTTGTAGATCGAAAATGTTATAATTTTACCGTTAATTGTCTAAGGCTTATATAAATTTCTACTAGTTGTAGATAATGACTTTTTATCTAAAATTTGAAATGTCTAAGGCTTATATAAATTTCTACTAGTTGTAGATTTTAGGATTAAACCCAATAGCGATATGTCTAAGGCTTATATAAATTTCTACTAGTTGTAGATAGAATCGGTACACTATCACTGAAACATGTCTAAGGCTTATATAAATTTCTACTAGTTGTAGATCAGACTTTAAAGAGTTTTTGATAACTAAAGTCTAAGGCTTATATAAATTTCTACTAGTTGTAGATATACTGTTTTATCAACTCATACATTTCGTCTAAGGCTTATATAAATTTCTACTAGTTGTAGATTATTGATAATACATATTGTTTTGATCGTCTAAGGCTTATATAAATTTCTACTAGTTGAAGATAGCGATAATACATTATTATAATAGTTAGTCTAAGGCTTATATAAATTTCTACTAGTTGTAGATATCTGGATACCCAAATTGTTTGAAATGTCTAAGGCTTATATAAATTTCTACTAGTTGTAGATTCATTACTTAAATACAGTATATATTTGTCTAAGGCTTATATAAATTTCTACTATTTGCAAATATCATAATTTAGCCTCTTTTATAGCTTGTGTAAGGCTACCACCATCTTTTTTTCTGTTGTGTAGTGTTTGCACTATTGATTTTGTGATAATAAATCCATTACTCAATAGTATATCGAAATAAATAACTAATAATTTTTCCGTATAGTTTGCTAAACTATAACTATGTTAGCTAAAAATATATATTTTATTGTTTGTTTTATTTTGTTTCTGGCGTTTAATTTTGGCTTTTTATATATTTTTAAGAAAAAAGGGATACCCTTTAAAGGCACATTTAAATTTATTCTATTATACAGCGTTTCCTATGTTCTTTTATTTAGTATTCCGTCCTATTTTGTATATGAGTTTTTAATCTTAGTAGACAGTAAACCAAGCATACCTTCAATTTTAGGTAATGGGATAGGAGATATCGTTGTTATTTTTATCTTTGCGTTTGTTTTCTTTCATAAATATAGCAAGATCATGTTTAGTCTTTTATTGTCTTTATTTGTTTTAGGAGGCTACATTCATTATGATGTAGCATCTTCTGTATTTTTTAATACAAAACCACTACCAAAAGCACTTTATAACGAACTTATACAAGAAACTCCCAGTTTAAAAGATGTAAATATTGTTATGACACAACCAAAAGAAGATGTCGGAAACATGTATAAAAATGCGCAATCAATAAGTCTCTTTAATAAGAAAAACATTCTAATAGGAGAGCATTACCTAGAAAAATATACGTATAATGAAATGAAGTTTTTAATCTTACATGAATACGGACATATCAAAAGCAGACACTCTGAATTTAGTGTAATATTTGGTACTTTATGGTTTATAGGTTTCTTTTTAATCATCTCACAATTAAAAAAACGGAATCAAGAAGCTCATCCCATACTGTTGTTACCTATAATGGGAAATGTTTTAGTTGTTTATTGCATAGTATCTATACCACTTTTATTAGGTATTATAAGACAATCTGAATATAATGCAGACACTTTTGCGGTTAAACAGATGAAAACCGCAACCCATGCCATATCAACTATAGAGAAATTCAACATTAGTAAAAAGAAAGGGTTAATAAAACTGTATACAAATACTCATCCTAGTAATGTTGATCGTATGAAAAATGTTAATAAGTTAAAATTCATAAACGATTAAGAACCACCTCTGATGATCAATTTATTAAAAAAAGAAGGTGCCGGAAAAGGAACGTGGTACAAACGCTTTTAAAACATACTCCTTAATTCACTTTTCCAATATTCTAAAAACACCCGATTCAGTGTCTGAGGATGGTTTTTTTCTAAATGGTATAATATTTATATGATTGGGACTATTATCGCTGTTGTGATTGTATTTTTCTTAATTTTTTGTTTATTTGCTAATGTTTCTGTTTATGCTAAGGATGTATCACCTTATATTTTAATGATGGAACATGAGATTATTACGGATCAAGGTTCTTTTGATGATTCTGTTTTGTTGTTTACTCATATGGATCGTTATTATTTAGATTTTCATACGGATCATATTTCTTTTGAATTGCTTAATGAGGCTTACTTAAAAGAAGGTACTTATATTTGTAATAAAGAAAAATCAGGATGGCAATCTGTGGTTCATAATTATCGTGTTGATACCTTTTTTATTGATCCTATTAAGCAAGAATTATATGTTTCGTTGGTATCTAATGAATCTAAGGTTACAACGCTTGGTGTATTTAAAATGACAGTAAAAACAGTTGTTAATTTTAGCTTAATTTCGCTTAATGATGATACCTTTAAAATTAAATCTAGCATCATAATTACTTTTAAAGATAAAAAAGATTTATGGCTAGCACGTTTAGTAAAAACACGTCGTGTATGGCAAAAACATTTAGAAGAAGAATTAGAAGCTGGTTCTAAAATGGTAGCAAATGGATTATGATATTAATTCTCTTCCTATTCCATTTTCTGCAGAATTTCTTCGATTAAATTCCCAACCTCCCCACCATATTTCTCTTGATACCTATCTACTTCAAGTTTTAGCTGAACATCTAACTTATTTAAATCCTTTTTTATTGATTTGTTTTTTTTATCTAGCTCTGTTATTTCCTCATTAAATTTTTCTTCTTTTTCTGATATATCCTTAATTGATTCTTTATGATTAAAATTTGATAGCTCTATACGACTCAAATTCCTGTGTTAAAATATCATAATCCGTATATGCTTGAGAGTTGGGTGCAAAGTCTATGATAGTCTGGTTAGCGTGGGGTACTTGTTCAACTTTGGTGCTTTTTCAGATCGTTTAGTCTATCCACAGATGCATGAAAATTTAAGGGTAGGGCTTGGAAAATAAAAAAAAAAGAAATTTTTTATTCTAATTTATCGATAATAAAATAAAAATTATAAATTGGAGAAATATTATGCTACCCACTAACCCAGGATCAGGGTGCCCACCCTTACCACCCTATTTATTAAATACGCGAGCAAACAGAAAAACAGATTCTCACCCAGATAAGGGGTATGATCGTAGGCAAGAGGAAGCCGAAGTACAACGTATGCAAAAAGAAAAAGAAGATATTAAAATGGGAGCTCATCTTTTATTATACATGAAACACTCTCATTTATAATAAAACCCCAAAAGAAGCCGGGGAATTATTATTTTTTATAATTTTAATTATTAAATTGCCAAAAAAATAATGCCTATTATAATTTAATTATGTGCATAAAAATAATTGAAATAGATAAAATAAATGAGATAGATAAAATAAATGAGATAAAGGGTAAGATTTCTGATACAGATAAATATAAATGGATTTTTCGTGGACTTAAAAGTGAGCATTATCAATTATCAACTACGCTTGCGAGGGGCTGGCTATCGGATCCTTATAATTTAGAACATAATAAACTTCATAATTGTATATTTAGGGACTATATAAATATATGTAAAAGTATGGGGATATTGCCCAAATCTATTGATATTAACACCGTATTACATAAACATTTTTGGGCATATGGGCAACATTATAGGCTGTATACAAATCTCCTTGATTGGACTACAAATCTTGATAAAGCATATAAATTTGCGTTTGATAAATCAAATGATTTGGTATCAAAACCTTTTGAAGATGAATGTGATAATGAAGAGTATAAAAAACAGGTAGAAGAATTGAATAAAAAGTTTCAACCAAAAAGATCGAATCCAAATGAATCTAAAACTAATGCTAATGCTAGACGGTGTATATATGCACTAAAGGTTTGTGAGGATATGGTTAATAAAAAACAGGCAGAAGGGTATTTATTATCAATTTTTGATCCAGCTAATACTCTTGAATGGAATGAATCGGTAGGTAATAACGATTATGAAAAAATTTTAAAGAAAAATGTTAATATAAAAAACCAAAAAGGCTTATTTACATATTGTAAAAAAATGATTAATGATGATAATCAAAGCGCTTATTCATTAAATGATTACTTTGAAAATAATAAACATCATAAACATTATCCATCCTGTAATATAGAATTAATTCAATTCGTATTTAAAAATTAACTATACAAAAAAAATTACAGTTTCTAATAAAGAAACCTCACCCAAAGTTCTTAGTTTTGATTTAGAAATATACTATAATAATTTTATGAATAAACTAAAAATTAATATAGGTATTTTGGCTTGTTTTTTAAGTTTATTATTTAGTATGAGTTCTATTTATTCTAAGGACAGCGCAGTGGCTGTTCACATTGCGACGGATCCTGCACCGTATTTTTTTCAGGGGGTTTCTGGAATTGTTTTTTTGAATTATTCTCGGTTACCTCAATTAACTGCTGGGTTTGAATATTTTTCTATGACTATGCCTTCGGTTTATGTAGAACAACATGCTGAAAATAAAGGGCTGGGATGGAATCACTATATTCGTCATGGATATATTGTTTATGCGGATTATTTTTTTGATCAATTCATTACTAAACACCAAGGCTTTCATTTGGGTATGGGTATCTCCTTTCTTCAATCTGATATCACTCGAGACCAATTTAGTGATAAAAAATTAATTTCAATTACAGAACTTTTTTTAAGAGGGGGCTATCGTTGGTTTCCTTTACTTAATACACCTATCTTCATTGATCCATGGGTTAGTTTGCTTTTTTTAAATAGTAACGGTGATACAACCATTGGTTCAAAATCATATTATATTTCACCTGTAAGTATATTAGCTTCACTTCATGTAGGTATTCAATTTTAATAGATTATTTTATTTTAATAAAAAAATAGTAAGCCGATTGAACGAGTGCTACTGCTTAAAAAATGGTCATTTTTATTAAGGGTGTACAGCCTTGTTTTTAATTTTTGTTCATAAATACAACATTTATGCGATCTCTATCTTGGCATGGTGGTTTTATAGTTAAGGGTGAGGAAAATTAAAGGAGTTAAACCTATGATACGTTACGATGAACCATATAAACTTAATCTTGCTATAGATGATTGCTTTCATAGCAATATTACTTTCGATGATATTCTAGATGATTCCAATCAGCTATTGGTTCAGTTAACATTTTCAGAACAAGATTTACAAGCATTAAGTTCAGCTAATTAATTTAAATAAATGGTGATAGCTGTAAGGGGGGGGCTAATTTGAATAAATAATCTGAAATGTATCTGAGCCAGGGCCACTAACTAAGCCATCGTATTTTAAAACATTGCCGGTTTCTTTATCAAACCACATACTCGCTTTCCAAAAATATTTTAAAAAGTTGGGTGGATATAATTCAGTTTTGATCGCCTTATGCTCAATGTTATTTAATGTTAAGGTTTCTTCTCCAGTTTTTTTAACTTCAAGTAAAATAGGGGTGAGTGATTTGATCCGCAAAAATAAAAATTGAATACTTTCTTTATCAGATAAAATAAATGGTTTTAATAAAAATCCTGGCGTTTGAAACCAAGGTATCGTTGATACATTAATTGATTTTTCAATAGGTTCATCATTTTCAGTTCCTGTAATTATAATTTTTTCATTACTTCGAATTGCTTTAAATTGTTTGTTTTCATGTTTGCGGTTATTAATCCATTCAACTGTACTACCATCAATAGTTCGAACTTCTAAATTGTCTAATAATGTATTTCCACTAATAATCTGCTCGTTTTTATTTACTTGTGTAATTTGCCAACGAGATAAAAATTCTTTTTCTTTTCCTAAGATCTCTAAGTATTGAACGTTCTTAGCCTCAAGATTTGAAACGGTAGTTGTTAGTAGTAATAATGTAAAAAAAATAAATAATCTGCGTTTCATTCTTATATTATAAGATTAATTTTATGTTAATTGAATATCTATTGGTCTGGATTCTTTGCTATGTCATAATATAGGTATAATGTCATTAGAAAATTTAGACCATAAATTTCGAGAAGATTATACTAAAGGATGTTTATCTGAAGAGGATGTTAATCCTGATCCAATGATTCAGTTTAAACAATGGTTTCAAGATTTTGTAGCTACAGGTGTTCGTCAGCCCAATGCAATGGTAATTTCTACAGTAGATACAGAGTATAAACCATCTTCTCGTGTTGTCTTATTAAAAGATGTGACGGATAAAGGCTTTGTGTTTTTTACTAATTATTTATCAAGTAAAGGCAACGATATTGCACAAAATAAAAGTGTATCGTTATTGTTTTACTCAATAGAACTAGAGCGACAAATTCGTATTGAGGGTAGGGCAGAAAAACTTTCTTATGATGAGTCTAATACCTATTTTCAATCTCGACCCATAGATAGTCAGATTGCTGCTATGGCATCCAATCAATCCGAAGTAATTGCATCACGAGCTGTTTTAGAAACTCAATTTGATCATTACAAACAATTACACGAAAACAAAGCACCGCAGTGTCCAGATTACTGGGGAGGCTACTGCGTTATTCCTCATTTTTTTGAATTTTGGCAAGGACGTAAAAATCGTTTTCATGATCGAATTTGCTATACAAATTCTGATAAAACGTGGGCCATTACGCGTAAAGCACCCTAACTAAAAGTTTTGTAATTCCTTTGTAATATAGTCTGATTGGTTTTCTTGATTTAACTGAGTTAGTAAATCTTTTGCATTAGATAACGAAAAATAAGCGACGTTACGTTGTGCTACTTTTTCTTTAATAGATAAATCAGTCGCTTTAGGTTCTCTGTTAGTTAAGCCAATACACGCACTTACTGTTTTGTTTAATGATTGTAATTGATCAAGTGTTGCAAGCATTGATTGACCTGTTGTTGTTACATCTTCAATTAAAATAAGCGATCCTTCAGGTTCCCCAATAAAAAATCGATCACTTGGACTTCCATGCTCTTTTGGTTTAACACGTCCCATAGCCAAGCGATGGCTCCCAGCACTATATCCTTGATGTTTTGCCCATAAATATTGCGTTAATATACCTATTTTTGTAGCACCTTCTGGAACACCATAAAAACAATCCGGTGTTAAACCCTGCGTTTCACAAAATTGTATAATATATTTGGCGCAAGTTTCTAATAGGTACACATCATTTGTAATCTGTCGCCAATTAATATATAAATGAGATTCTTGACCCGATTTTAAGGTAAAGGGCTGATCTGCAATCTTAATAATTTGATTGTCTAAAATAAATTGATTAAACGATTGCTGATTGAACATAATTTAATTATAAAGGCTTTGTTAATGCTTGAATAGCATTTCGAATATCATTTTCCATTGATGATTTTGATTGTATTGCGCCCATGATGGCACGCGATGCATTAACTAAGGCAAGATCGTTAGTATTTTTACCTTGTTCGTAGGCAGAATGATAGGTTCCTCCTTGTGCGCCAACACCTGGAATTAAAAATAGTAATGATGGATCAATTGCCCTCACTGTTGCTAATTTTTGTTCTGTAGCTCCAACAACAACACCAATATTATGAAATTGCTTATTCCAATGGCTTAACGTTTCGATGACGTGAGAGGCTAATGTTTTTCCAGAATTGAGTTCAGATTCTTCAAAATCACGAGATCCAGGATTGGAGGTTAAGCCTAATACAAAATGAAATTTGTCTTGATACTTAAAAAATGGTTCAAGGCTATCTAGTCCCATGTAAGGATGCAATGTAACTGCATCAGCATTAAAATAATCAAAGATATAACGTGCTTGCATTGCTGATGTATTTCCAATATCCCCACGCTTTGCATCTAAGATAATTGGAACACGTTGCTGAACGGTTTTGCAAATCGTTTCTAAACATTGTAAACCTTCAATTCCAAGCGCTTCAAAAAAAGAAATATTGGGTTTAAAAGCAATACAATGTTCTTGGCTTATCTGTATAAAATCACTTAAAAATTCAGTAAGGCCAGAAATCGTTTCACTATAGCCTGTTGGAATGGATTGTAATGTTGGATCTATTCCAATACAAAGACAGTTTTTTGTTTGTGTATAAAGTGTTTTCCAGCGTTGAATTTGCGGGTGAGTCATACGTTTATGCTAGGTAAGAGACGAGGTATTGTCAAGTTACGATACAGTAATACCAAGGGTTTTAATAATTTGTTCAGCGGTGGTTCGGCCTGAATATAATGCACCCTGAATAGACCCCTGAATAGTCCAGTCGCCACAAAAGAAAATATTTTTAGTATTAAACTGTGTATTGAGTACACCATAACTAATCTCTTGATGTGGAAGTGCATGTTTAATATCAAAATGTGTAATAGGTTTTAAGGGTACATTGATATTATATTTTTTTAATGCAGCAATTATATTTTTTTCATAGGCCTCAGTATTCGATTTTGATGGAAGTGTAGTAACTGAAAGTAGCGTTTTTCCTTTAGGTGCTGCCTGAGGATTAATTGCAGATACATTATGAAAATTATTGATTGGGCTTGATGTACCGTCTAAGTATAAATACTTACTTTTAAATAGGGGCTCACGTGCTTCGAAATAAAATGTTTTGACATGATGAAAATGCTTTTGAGGTAAATTAAATAATTTGGAGGCTCCTTGGTAATCTGAAGCACAACAAATAATATCCGCTTTAATTCGTTCTCCTTGATTGGTTGTGATAATGTTTTGATCGATTGTTTCAACAGTATTGTTTAACAAGATTTGTTCAGGATTTAAGGTTTCAGAAAGTTGTTTTGGAATGGCTGCAATACCTTCTTGCGGAATCAGTGCATGTCCCTCAAGAAAACATTTCCAATAAAATAAAAATAATCGAGAGGATGTTTCTAAACGTTCATCTAAAAATACGCCTTTAAAAAATGGTTTTATAAAAAGATTTTCACAGGCTTCAGAAAATTTTAGATCATTAATTGCATTATAGGTTGTTTGATTGGGTAGAGCAAAAATATCGGCACTTTGCATACCAGATAAGTAACATTTTAATTTAAATAATTTTAAGAGATCTTTCCATGATACGATAGGATGATACATGAGGTAGGGTAGTAGCCATGGGCTTGATATCGGATCGCCTAATGTCTTAAATGAGTGATTATCCCAAAGTTTTGCTCCAGCATTAAATCGTAATGGTTTTAATTGTTTTAAATCTAATTGTTGAGCAACTTCAGGGTATGCAGAAAGTAATATTTGAAACCCATGATCGCATTGATAGCCATTGATTAACGATGTTTTTTGTTTTCCACCTATGCAATTACTTTTTTCAATTAATAATACATTGATGTTTTTTGAAATTAATTTCTTTGCAACACTTAAACCTGCTAAACCAGCACCTATAATTGCGACCTGAGTTTCTTTCATTAATATGTTTACTTAGCTCTGATGGTTCCCTTCATTGATGAAGCATGGCCAGGGAATGTACATACATAAGGGTAATACCCTTTTTTTTCTGGCATAGTAAAGGTCACAGAGACTGTTTCTCCAGGATTAGACATAGCTGTATGTGCAACGATGGCATTAGAATTTGCTGGCACGTAAGATGGGCCATGTGCTAATGCTTCAGATGCAAATTGCTTTACATTTGTTTTTGGTTTTAAAACCACTACATTATGCTTCATAGCTTCCATTGTAGCTTTATTAACAAATGTTAATGTAACCTTGCTTCCAGCAGGTACTTCAAGAACTTCTTGATCAAATTTCATTTCATTTCCAAGTGTAGATAATGTTACACTTACTTCCTTTGGACCTCCACATGAAATACTTAGGGAAACTAGCCCAATAAGTAATGCTAATAATATAAATTTTCTTTTCATACAAATCTCCTTGTTTTTTGTAAATTATAGTAATTTATTTTAGTTTATAAAATGAATTTAATTAACTAATAGTGGTTAGTTTATAAATTAAAATAAAAGTGAAAATTGCAAATTATGTGTTTCAACTGTATTTTTTCCAATGTAACCAGAAAACTCTTCTGTAAAATAGGCATAATCTAGTTGAAGTAAAAATAGATTTATTCCAAACCCACCAACAATAAATCCTTGGTTAATTCCACCACGAAGATCAAGAAACTTGAGAATGTTTTTTTCAGCACCAATATGTATACGCTTTACAAAACTTTGTGTTGGCGCAATCACGTTGTAATCTGTTGCAAGCTGAACTTTAGTAATAATAGGTAAATTTACTTCTATAGAATTTCCAATACTAAGTACGAGACTATCATTATGGTTTACTTTTTTATTTACTAATAGGCCATTTTCGACTATATCTTTATTTCCAGACATAAAAGAAAGTAAGTTTTTGATAGAGAAGCCTACATTTCCTTTAGCTCCTGATTTTAATTCATATGAATAAAGTCCGCCTGCATCAATTCCAATTCCTGCAAGTTCATATAGGTTTGGATCTAATTCTGTAATTCCGTTTGTAATTTTTATTAGATCAGATTGAGTTAATGTGTATGTTTCATTTCCTGTTTGCTGATCATAAGGAATGAATTTTCGGGTAAATCTAGGAGCAATACCTAAGTGAATATTTCTATTATTATAGTTAAAAGTATGGCCGTATCCAATTTGTAAATTTGTATCAAAACTACCTTCGAGATATAATGTAGGGGATGTTTTTCTTTTTAAATTTCCAGTAAATACACCTTTTGCATAACTAATTGCACCAAAACGTGATCCTGTAAATGCAACTAGGGGTAAAAAATCTAGCGAAAAATTAGTTTTTAACGGAACAAGATCTTTGAGCATATTAATTTGCTCTGTTTCATTTGTTCCATTGGCTACATCATTGATTCGTTGTAAATCATTAAAGAAATCTTGTTTA
>Ga0255759_10003025_pt1 | contig 14834 bp, 7 predicted proteins | sample 101ome_20_FD_179959 | JGI IMG/M metagenome (GOLD analysis project Ga0255759, IMG submission 179959) | Coastal salt marsh microbial communities from the Groves Creek Marsh, Skidaway Island, Georgia - 101404AT metaG (version 2) | ecosystem: Environmental > Aquatic > Marine > Intertidal zone > Salt...
TGCCGCACAAATCGTCAACCAACTCGAGTTTCTACTTGGGGTGTTGATTGAGCACCAAGGGGGAGCATCCGACAACGAAAAAATCCGTTCGGTGGCTACGTCAAAATACAGGATTGGCTTGCATCGATTAGAAGGTCAAGACCCGGAATCATTCGATTACTTTAATCGAGAATTCAAATCCATAAAGCGCGGGAAAAGGCGACGGCTCTTTTTCGCCCTGTTGGCATTTGTCGTACTCTGGTTTCTGGCGTATGTCGCTTCAGAGATGTAAACCGACATTTCCCTTACTATTCTTCATAGGTTTCACCTTCGAGAACGTGAAGTTCTCGTTTCCATTCAAAAGCGAGCCGCTTTTGGTTTTTTAGATCGGGAATTTCTGTGCCGTGGTATGTCAATCTCGAGTTCTTCCAATCACACGTGAATACAAGCCAAGGCTTCCGTTTTGGACCCAAACCCGTCCAATCCACCTCGAAGAACTCGATGTATTCTATATCACCCCCACACGCCATCCAACGGTCACAAAGCTCATCCAATAACGCTTCTGGCGCATTGGCATGGTGGCTTACAAACGTTCGAATGATTTTGGCTTGCTGATCGATGGCGAATTCGCTGCTCATGCCGGTTTCCACCCTCTTTTGACATTCTCCGTTATTTCTTCTTCGAAAATGGCCATGATCTCCTTTTCATTGGCCGCGATGGAAAGTGATTTCTTGAGCGCATCTTTGCGCGTGGGGCTGTAATCAGTCAAGGAAAAGACGTAGGCAGGCCATTCGCCGGAATCCTCTTTGTTCGTCTTCCAGGCCAAGAATTTCCTCACGGCCTTCACTCCTTTTGACTCCTTCACATACACCTCACGACGCAACAATTTGCTCGCTTGGGTTTTCTGGGTGATTACATTTTTGGATTTCGCGTCCAACCAGCGGTTCACCTGCTCCAACCCAGCATCCTCAGGATTGGCTTTTTTATCCGAGCGCAATCCTTCGATCACTGGAGCGACCAAACTGACGGAAAGTGCCTTGCCCAAGTGGGAATAACCTTTGCCGTTCCATTCCAATCGTGCTTTGCGAATGGTCCCTTTCGACGTTTCCGCCAAGATGTCCAAACACTTGACTTGCACCACATGCTTTGGAGGGATCATGGTAAACACCACATTGTTGCCCGATACCTCCATGTATTCCGAATCAACAGGCGCTTGTTCGAGGGTTTTCAGCATGGCTTTACGCTCCTTGTGCGTGAGGCCGTTCCCTACTTGCCCAACGATTTGGAATGCATCCTTTTCCAATGCCAATCCCACAAGCAATTCGCGCAACAATCCCTGTTCATCGCCGAACCCCTCACAATAACCCAAGATGACCAAATCCACATCCATGATGGGTTTGATCTTATACGTTGGCCCCAGTTCGTGTCGAACCACCACCCCTTCAGCTTCACCCTCCATGACGGCGTTGTTGAAGAACGGCCCAATATCCGATCGGGTAGAGCTCTTTTGCTGTGGTATCAAGTGAACAGCTCCTTCTGTCCCGAGCCAGCCTTCCAACGTTTTGAATTTCCATTCCCATGTAGGCACGTCCGGTAACCCCTTGCATTCGATGATGTCAAAGGCCCCGAAGCTCAATGATTTGGGCGACTTCGAAAGCGCAGAAGGCACTTCAAATCCGTACGATCGTCCAGTTGACTGGACGTACATCTCCCCTGCAATGGTGCAACTTACCCCTTTTAATTTCTTGGCCGCTTCATCCAACAACGGCAAATCATCCCAACGTTTGCCTCCAACATTCTCGAGGTAACAGGACTTGCCATTGGAAACCAGAAAAGCCAAGTGTCCATCCATCTTGACCGACAGGTACATGGCATCGCTTTGGAGCATTTTCAAACCCACTGTACCAACCTCCAATGGAATGTACCGAGAGGCCACCTTGTTTTTGTAGTTCAATGTATCCATCAGGCCTTCGATTCTTTAGGTGCCTTCAACTCTTGGTCGGTCAGGTGCATCAGCAAACAATACGCTTCGCCTCGGACTCGCCCTTCGAGAAAAGCTCGGTAAGGCTTGCCGCCGTCACTCATAACGAGCGGCTGGTTTCCTTTGGATCCCGTGCCGACAGGCATGAGTGCTTGCTTTCCATCCAATGTTTTCGCCAAATCATATAGGAAACTGAATGTCAGACCATTGATGTGTTTGACTTGGTATTTTTTCGTGAAAATTACCTTTTGAGCCAATTCTTTCTTCGGCATCATTTTACCACTCCAACGGACCATGTCGGTCTCTGTGATATTCGCCAATAAAACCTTTGGGGTCCGTTCTTCGATCAACTCACCTTTCGCGTCGAAAATCTGTTCGCGCTGCTTCAGGTGAAAGACAGGGACGGATTGTTGGTTCACAAAAACCCGTGCGGAGTCGGTGATGAACTTGCCATGCAACTCCAAATCAACCTCAGGATCTCCTTTGATCAGGTGATCCGCCAACTCAATTTCTCGCATCAATTCGGCGGTATCCTTTTTCGACTTTGCCGGTCCCACCAAACGATCACAAAGCGCCTCAACACTGGTCTCAGCCGTTCCTTTGATGACGCGCAAATTGATCGGTTCGGAGCCATCTGGCATTACAAGACGAACCTTGGGTTTTGGGTTTAATGATGTAAACGTGACTTCAGCATCCCGCTGTTTGTCGTCTACAAAATGGATTAATCGTGACATAAATCTGAATTAAAACATGGAGAAATCCATCAAATCATCCTCTTCCGATGTGTCCGGCTCATCCTCTGCCGGGGATTCCATTTGGTGCTGATAGAGGTATTCCAAATCCGCAATTTGACCCGTGACAATGAAATTGTCGGTTCCATTCCCTACCAAAAAAGCATCATCCGATTCATAATCTTCACGGTAATTGAACCGAAACTGCAAGACCTCTCCTTTGCTCAAATCCGCATCGAAAGGACTATCGTCCTCGGAATGAAGGACATAGATGGATTTAACGCCCATCGCCAAGTAATCATCCAAGTCCCCTTTTCTCAAATGAACGGGCCCACCGTACACACTCGGTTCTTTTGGGACCATTTTGCCCGCTTCATTCATCCCAACGAGCTCTGAGACGCTGACCGCCTTCCCTTTTGGACTCAATTTGATCATCGCGGTGCAACCTGAGGGCAGGACGTGCCTTCCGTCTACGAGGGTTGCCATGTCACAAGGATTTCCCTCTCGGTCAAAACTCTCAATGTCTGACCGGCCATAGACATCCTCTCGTTCCAATTTGGACAGTCCGGCTTTCCATTTTTTTCCGCCAAAATGAAATTCTGCAGTTCTCATCTTATTATTTGATTGCCAATTTCGCCTGTATTCGTTGCGGTAAGTAACGAAAAAATGACCAAACTATGGCTCGTTCATGAGCTTGCCTTAGGAAAACAAATTCTAAGGAAATATCTTGCGGAGAGGCAGGAGCATCGACATTCTGACGCTTGCCAGATGATCCAAACCGAACTATTTTCATTGATGCAATGCGAGTAAATCCTTACCAAGACTTGTTCATCCAACAGGAATTGGCACAAGGAACCTCAGCCAATAACATCCTTCAAGGTCGAGCATCCTTTGCGGCTTACGCGCCAGAAATTGTCCAAGTAGCCATAGAGGAATTGTTGAAGCAATCGCAATGGCCATATCTCAAACTGGGAGCGAATTATAAAACCTGGGAGGTCACGGATGAATGGCAAGGCCAACTGCACGAAAAAGAACCTGCAGATTTGCACGTGTCGCTTGAGCAACCGTGGTCACTTTTCATTTATGAGAAAGAGGGTCTGACCAATTTGGATGTCGCTATACACCACGCTTGGGCGGATGGCCACAGTTTTCAGTTGTTTTGGACAGACCTCATGGCACAACTGGCTGGACAGGCCGCTGAGCGTCGATTGAGTGAAGGTGGGGCCATTGCATTCGGGGCAACCCCTGACTTGGGGGAAATCAAGGAAATACACGATGTGGGACTGGGACCCGTGAAACGCATTACAGTTTCCATTCCAGCTTATCGAAAGGAACAGTTAGAGGCATCGGCAGCCGAGCACGGGGTGAATTTTGCCAGCGTTTTACTCGGAAACCTCCAACAGATGTTAGCCCAATGCGAATCACATTTGGAACTTCCATTGCAGCTGGGCATGGCCCTCCGCAACCGGACAGACCGGTCGGCTAAATCAGATTTTTCCAGTCGGGTCAACTTTCTGCCCTTGGCGCATTCCGCGGCTGGACATTGGACGGAGGTAGGACAACGCGTGCGTCATCTTTTCAGAAACCAAGGGTATCCATTGATTGAATGGCTTCAATCCCATGGTCGAAAAGCAGCATTCAATGTCCTTTTTTCCTACCAGAAAGAAACCTATCACAATGAGTCTGATTCACCTATAGCGCAACTCAAATTCCTACCGACTGCAGTCGATGAAACGGTTCTTGGAGTGCACATCCTCGAATTCGGCCACGAACATTTGGATATTTCATTTGATGTGCGAACCGACCTCGCGGATCTATGTTATTGGCGCGCTGTCATTTTTTGCTACCTCAAAACACTGAATGCATTCCCCCGTCCCGAAGCGTTCGACTTACCCATCGCCAAAAGCAGCGGGAGCAATGCAGCGTATCCGCTGTGGTCAAAGTTCAATTCTGCTCCTGATGATAAAGTGGCATTGGTTTCGGAGGGGAAGTCTTTTACATACGGAGCGCTGCGCGAATCCTTGTCCATTCCTTATGCCAATGAAGGGGGGGTCGCTTACCTGAAATACGACCGCTCCGTGGAGGGGATTGTTGACCTGTTGCGAGCATGGCGAGCAGGCATCCCGGTCAGTTTTTCGTCATATCGGGCAACCGACTGTCCTGATGGTGATTGGTTGTACCTCGCCGAAACATCCGGAAGTACCGGCGAACCAAAACCCCTGCTCATCGGCCAATCCGGCATTGAGCACTTGTTGCCAGATTGGGAAAATCGGCTCGGCATTTCGACCAAATCCGTGCACCTGAGCATCGCCGACCAACGATTTGATGTGTTTTTTGGCGACCTCTTCCGGAGTTTAATGCTCGGAGGCACATTGGTTCTAGCTACTGAAGAAGAACGCCTCGCTCCGCAACAGATTCAGCGGCTGATCTCGGAATACGAAGTAACACACCTTGAGTCGACTCCTTCTTTCATCGAATTGATGCTTTCAGGGTGGCAGGCTTCTTCATCTTTGCAATGCTTGATTTGCGGCTCGGAACCCCTGTCTCCAAGGCTTTACGAGCGACTCCGATCCGTCCAACAAAATGGGCTTCGCGTCGTCAACAGCTTTGGCTTGACGGAAGTGAGCATCGACTCCGCGTTGGTCGATCTCTGCGAGCATGCAGGAACGTATCCTGTGGGTGAGCCGCTGGGCGATCAGGTATTCACCATTGTCAATTCTGACGGAACCCCCCTACCGGCTGGAGTTTGGGGAGAATTGGAAATCACAGGGAACTGCGTTGCCCAACCCTTGGTTGCAAACGCTCGCTTCCAGGTAAATGCAGCGGGCCAAAGGCAGTTTCGAACAGGAGACCGGGCGTTGTTGCATCCCCGATTGGGGCTCATCGTTCGCGGACGCTTGCACGATGATTTTATCAAAGTAAATGGCCGGCGTATCCCGGCAAAGGCCATCGAATCCACTGTCGAATCTGACCCCCGCATTCACCGCGCCATCCTCCTAGAAAAAGAAGGCAATGCCATTTTATTGCACGACTCGGACCTCACGCAAATTGAAGTGCAGGCGCTGCTGCAACCGGTTTTTTCACGTCATCACTTACCGGACCTGATCCTATCCCATCACCACTGGCCATTGAATCAAAACGGAAAACTTGACCGCACTTTGATTGGCAAAAGCATAGAACTTCAGGCTTTGACTTCCCAGCAATGGAGGGCTGGAAGTTCCAAAATGGAGCAAGAACTTGAAGCATTGTTGATTGAATTTGGCAAGCCCTATCAAGGGGACGAAGACTTGCTCATTTTCTCGGGGTGGAACAGCATCGATTTTTTATCGTTCTGCAACCAATGGAACCTGAAGGGTTACTCGATTTCTCCGCGCAAATGGCTGCAGCAGCCCACCTTGCGCGTTCTTTTGGATAACAGCAGCAAGACGGCACACGAAAAAACCGCAGATGGCCATGAGGTCAAGCATGAAATTGACGAAGGGGATTGGGGAGAGTTTTTGGATATTCTGAATCAAGAATGAGGCATGAAGTTTAGCAAAGCGGACATCGAAAAAGTCACCAAAACCAATCCGATTGAAGACAGTTTGTTGGTCTTTCAAGCCGACGGTGTAACATCGCACTATGTGGAGTATGCCTTGGTTAAAATGGAAGGCCAGCTGCTTACTTCGGATCAGATTGAACAGTGGATTGACGCTGTGCCAAGATTTCGCGATTGTTACGTCTATCAGAATGACCAACCTGTTCGCATTCGGCTAAAGGCACCATTTTATCCTGTTGAGTTCGTTGAGCTTTCAGGTGAGCAGCATGCAAAAGACGTCATGGCGATGCTCGCTGATCGTGTGCCAGAAATCGACGTTCAAAGCCCCCCTTTGTTCCGCGTGATCGCCTTCGTGAATGGTAACGACACGTTCATCGGTTTGGCCTACCATCACTTGCTCTTCGACGGCATCTCCGTTCAGTTGGCGATGCGCATGTTCAATGACGATCATCGGTTCGCTCCCTCGGATTGGCGACCCAACCCGACGGAAGCCGACGTTGCAGTTGACCCCGTGCCCGCCTTTGAAATCGAACCGTTGCTGCCTCCACCTGTTCAACAAGCGACAGGATACTTGAGATTGAATTATCGCTGTGTTGGCCTCCAGTACGAGGACATCATGCTGAAATGGTTGTCATTCATCCAACAAGCTGCGGGTTCTGATGAAATTGTTATCGGCGAGGTTTTGTCCGCACGGGATGATTCCATCGAGGCACAACACGCGCTCGGCTACTTCATCCAGACGTGGCCTCTCATTTTCAAAGGCAATGTCACACTCGAAGAACTCAAAGCCGTTCGCAATGCTCGGATCGCGGTAGCAGACGATTGGGTCAATCAACATGTTCCCCCCAATCGTTTTGATCACGTTTGGGTCGTCGAGCCTTCGCTCGTGTCCGAGCATGAGTCCCTTTTTTGGTCTACGCCTCATTACCCCCTTACGCTCGTATTGCAGCCCACTCCGCATGCCGTTGAATTGAACTTTTGTTGGAACCTCGAGAAAGTAGATGCTCAAGCTGCGCGGCAAATTTTTGAGTCCTTCACTTCCGTATTGAAGGGGGATGAGCTTCCAGCCCTCCAGGCCCACTGGCCTCCACCCGAACCTTCCAACTTGCTGGACCGCTGGAAACGAGTGGTCGCGGAGTGCGACGCGCAATCCGCGGTGGAGGATGGTCACGGAAATAATTGGACGTACGGGGAGTTGGATGCGCGTGCCGACGAATTGGCCATGCGACTCGCCATTCAACCCGGTGACCGGGTAGGGGTTCATGTGACCTATTCAGCAGTCATTCCACTGGCTTTCTTGGCCGTGCTCAAACGCGGCGGGATCTACGTGCCGCTTGACCCGACCGTCACGCAGGAGCGCTGGCAATACATTCTGGAGGACGCAGGAATCAACCTGGTCATTTCGGACTTGTCGAACGATTTGGGCAAGCCCATCGTGCATCCCACAGAGGCCGGTGATTCCGTGTTGCGAAACTTTGAAAGGCACCAGCCCGCGCCAACCGAAACTGCATACTTGATCTACACGTCGGGGACCACTGGACAACCAAAGGGATGTGCCGTTCATCATGAAAATCTTGCGAACCTTTTCCAAGGTACCCGTGGCCTATTTGAATTTGAATCCTCTGATCGATGGGTATTGGCACACAGCTACGGTTTTGATTTTTCCACATGGGAAATCTGGGGAAGCCTCTTGTCGGGTGCCAAACTGTTTATCCCTCCTCGCGAAACCATTCAAGACACCTTCGCCTTTCGTGATTTCCTTTCCCGTCATGAAATCACCATTCTCAATCAGACCCCAAAAGCATTCGAAAACCTGATGCTTGTGGACGAGTCTGCTGGGGAGCTTTATGCGATACGGCACATCATTTTCGGTGGTGACAAATTGCACCCCGAGCGACTCAGCGGCTGGATGGAACGGTACAGTGAATGTGTCCTAACCAACATGTACGGAATCACTGAAACTACCGTGCATGTGACCGCCAAACGGGTCGCCCAAGAAGCTCAAAGTAACATTGGCGTTGCGCTCCCCGGCTACACCTTGCAATGGGTGAACGATGCTGGACAACCCATTCCGAAAGGCTTCATTGGCGAAATGCATGTATACGGACGTGGGGTCTGCAACGGATACCACGGAAAACCCGAATTGACCGAGCAAAAATTTGGGTCAACTCCGGTGGGTAGATTTTACAGAACCGGGGATTTGGGGTGGCAAATTGGTGAGGAGGCCTATTACCTGGGTCGAAAAGACCGTCAAATCAAGGTACGCGGGTACCGGATTGAGCTGGGTGAAATCGAATTTCAACTGCAGCGCGCGGCGCCGAATTGTCAATTCATCGCGGCGCTTCATGCCGATCAACTTGTCGCCTTCTTCAAAGGATCCGCGAACGCCCTTTCACCCGAAATGTTTGGAGGAAAATTGGCCGATTACGCGATCCCGAGGCGGTTCATTGCTGTCCAAGAATTTCCCTTGAATGCCAGTGGGAAGGTGGATGAAAAAGCCCTGTTTGCATTGCTCGAAAATGCGGATGAGCCTGTCGTTTCCAATGCGGGTGATTCGGCCATTCTCCAGGCGATTCGCGATATCCTCGGAGACGGAGTTTCACCAGATCGATCATTCATCCAAAACGGAGGAGACAGCATTGGCGCGATCCGGGTCGTCAACAAATTGCGCAAAGCGGAATTGACCATCGCGGTCGCCGACCTTTTTGCATCGCATCCCATATCGAGCTTAAAGACAACAGCTCTTGTTGCCCCCGCAGCAGCAACTTCAACAGCCTCCGAATCCTTCAACAAGGATTTGGGTCTCGCAGCGAGCAAAGAGCGGTTCTGGGTGCCGTTGATGGAAGCGCAAGAGGGAATTCTCTTCGATTGCTTACGTTCTGAGGATGCCTCGCTGTACGTGGAACAATTAACCTACGAACTCCCCGCGACGTATGGTGTACAAGAGATCCTATCAGCATACGAACAGGTCTGCCGTCACAACCCATTGCTCCTTGCCGTTGTAGATCGACAACATGGGCAATACCTCCTCAAAATCGATCGAAACGCTCCCGTTGAATCTGAGGAAATCACGAGCGCTGAATGGGATGAATACCTGCAAGAAGATTTCTCCCGTGGATTCGACTTGAACAGCAACCTCTCGCGCATCGCTGTGCTTCCGGGAACGGAACGTCATCGGTTGATTTGGACGCATCATCACTTGATTTTGGACGGTTGGTCCCTCGGGGTCTTCAGCCAAGAAATCCTCAAGGCATTGCAGAATCAAGCGTTGACAGACCATGACGAATTCATTCAGCTTGCATGCCGCACGCACATCCACCCAAATCGCGGGAACTATTGGGCTGAACACCCCATTTCGGAAGAAGCTCATTCGCTGCCTCCTGCCCTGCCCACCCGAGAATCCAAAACGACTTATGCGAAGCAGTCTGTTTTTATTCCGCTTTCGGATCCGACCCGCATTCAAGAGGCCGGGGCGTCTCTGCACGCGTTTTGTCTGACCTTGTGGTCCTCCTTTTTGTGCACGCTTTACGATCAGCCGGAAATTGTGCTGGGAAATGTCGTTTCGCTTCGAGATGATGAACACATGGAGTCGTTGGGCATGTATGTGCGGACGCTCCCATTTGTCTATCGAAATAACCCAAATCAATCCGTCGAAGCCAGCCTCGCTGCAACTTCTGAACGCTTGAGGAGTGACGAAATGCACAAACACGAGCGGCTCGGAAAGTCCACGAATGCCCGAACGAACGACCACCTGTTTGTCTTCGAAAACTACCCGGTGGACCACGCTGCTTTGGAATCACTGGGCGTGCGCATTGGGGATTTTCAAGAACGAACTGGAGCACCATGGACCACCTTGGTGTACCCCGTTTCCGGAGGATTTGAGTGGCATGTCATGTTCAATACCGCGCACCACCGTGCAGGTCAGGTTGCGGCCGTCTTATCGCATTTCACCCGCTGGGCCGACCGTTGGAGTTGGCATGAACCTATTGCTCTTTTTGCAGAAAATTTGGCCCGTGAGCCTCAACTCATTGGGCCGGACCGACCGCTAACAAACGCGCACATCCTCGATTTGCTTAAACGGGATTCGAAACAACCCGCCATTCATGGAGCGGACTTCCAATGGGCATACAACGATGTTTGGAATGCTGCTGAGTCCGTCGCTCAATTGTTGCAAAATGAAGGGTTGAAAGACAACGAAGCCGTGGGAATCGATGTGATGACCACCCGGCATTTCGTGAGCTGCATCTTGGGGGTTTGGCTTGCAGGAGGTGTCCCAGCTCCTGTGGATAAAAGGTACCCTGAGTCACGAAAAACCTACGTCTTTGAGGCGATTTCGGCTCGGATGGTTTTGCATTCCACTGAAGAACAAATTCAAGTAGCGACTTATGCGCATCCTCATCACGCATTTCCTCCTACAGCCGGATTTATCTTGAGTACTTCCGGTTCAACTGGAACGCCCAAAGTGGTCGTTCAATCCCATGCATGCCTCTTGAACCTGATTCAATGGAACCGTTCCTCATTCGGCATGAGTGACCAAGATGTAATCTTGCAGTTGTCCTCATTTGGTTTTGATGCTTCATTCCACGAGGTGCTCTTGGCGCTGAGTCTGGGAGCGACATTGGTGGAAGTGCCTTTGGAATCTCGCCTTGACATCCACCAGATTAAAATCGCCATTGAACTCCATCAAGCAACACAAGCCTGGATTCCTGCCCGTCTGTTGAATGCCGTTTTGGAAGCCGACCCCGCCTATTTTGATGGGTGTACATCATTAAAACGCATTGTTACCACAGGAGAAGCACTGATCCTGAGTAACGGACTCAAAGCATTTGTTCGTCGCAGCGAGGTGTCGCTTTTGAATTACTACGGCCCTACCGAAACACACGTTGTCACTTCATTGGAAATCACTGGAGCCAATCTCCGCACGCAGCCCCCCATCGGAACGGTTCTGGACAATACGCGCATCCAGTTGATGGACACCCAAGGACGCCCCGTGTTCCAGGGACTTCCCGGTGAAATCTGGGTTGCAGGTGATCCCGTCGCCATCGGCTACCATGAGGAAGAAGATCAAAATGCCGCGGCTTTTTCAACCTTTGAGGAGGAGCGTTGGTACAAAACCGGGGACTGGGGATATGTGGGAACCCATGGTTTTCTTGAGTTCATCGGTCGAAGAGACAGTCAACTGAAAATTCGAGGCTTCCGTGTGGAGCCACTTGAAGTCGAACGGACCATAGCGGAAATCCCAGAAGTCAGCCAATGCTGTGTTTTGGCCCTTGACGCAAGATTGCATGGCTTCGTGGTTTGCGGAAGAAGTCTCGATGCCGTGATTGAAGAATGCCGGAATCGGTTGCCGGACTATATGATTCCCTCCCATTGGCATTTGCTCGAGGCCATGCCGATGAACAGCAATGGAAAAGCGGATCGAACAGTCCTCTTGAACCTCGCTGCGGACGAAGCGACCCCGCACGTTCAAAGCGATGCGAATTGGATCTCCACGCGCGTCTGGAAGGCCGTTTTGGGGCACGATGCGTTTCACCCCAATGCCTCATTCGATTCGGTAGGAGGGAACTCGATACTCCTCATGAAGATGCAGGCGTGGATTGAAAAAGAGTTGGGATTGTTTGTTTCCATTCGGGACTTGTTGCAACACAACACCCCGGAATCTCTGGAATCCCTACTCAGCAGGAATGATCAACCCGAACAGGATCTCCCAGATCGCTTTCCAACTCATGCATTGCAACGGGGTATTTTGATACTCGAAGCAGGCCAAAATCTCGAGGAACATTCGCCTTTTTGGCTTGGGTTCAAGGCCGAGCTGTCCCAATCGATTTCACAAAAAGCATGGGAACAAGCAATCGCTCAATTGTTGGATCAATACCCCCAACTTCACGTGATGCTCGAGGGAGAATTGGATGATGCGGAATGGGTGCGTGTGCATGATCTACAGCCCTTTTTGGAGCCCGCATCGTCGGCGACTTCTACTTTTAGTAATGCGCTGATCCGGTTTGTGCATGTGAACGATGCCACCATCGAAATCCAATGGCATCATGTACTTCTTGATGGCCTGGGCATCGAAGTCACATTGAGAAATTTGATGGAAATTCTTGAAGGCAATTTCCAAAAAAGACCGGTTTCCTTTCAATCCCTGATTCACCCTCCATTCGAATCGCAAGCGATAAACGTTCGAACTTCTGGTGAAACGGCTCAAGTGCTGCACACCAAAATTGAATCCCAAACCTTGGAGGCTGTGAATGACTTTTGCCAGCATCACGGACTGAGCCCAAGTGCGTTTTGGCAATGCATGGCAGCCTCTTCCCATCAAACCGCTCGCATTGCTGTGGCCGATGTCAGTCAGCACCCGGGTTTCCCTGGGATGTTTACCGCACTCGAGCCCATGCAATTCAATTTGACAGCCGAAAGCCCAGCGCACTGGGTGGTACCCGCCAGAACAGATGGAGTGGAGTTGGATGTGGTAGCCAACTTTATGACCATCATGCCCGAAGGCAATTGGGTCAAGCGATTGGAAGTCAGCCAGCCAACCCACTTGAAATACCCCCACGAATGGCAATTCATTGCAAGTGGCTCACAATTGGACGTGTCTTATTACACCGCCCAAACCCAATCCACAGCCGCGCAAACTTTTGACACATTTCAAGCTACCGTTGCACGCGTACTTGCATCGGGAAGACTGCAACCAGCTTCCACTGCGCCGGCCTCAGAAGTGTTCGACGAATTTGATTTCTAATGGAAGCGTACCTCGAGGAAGTGGTTGAGAAATTGGCGGTACCCGGATTGCGGAACGCATCAGGGGATCGTTGGGAAGAGGCTATGGGGTTGATGCAAGACCTCATCCGATCCGCTGGATTTGAACCGGAAATTCAGGAGTGGCAGGGTGAAGAAGGGGGGATCTTTCGAAATTTCATCGTGAGCCTGCCCGGTTCGCACAAGCAGAAAATCATCTTGGGTGCGCACTACGATACGTTCGAACAAACGCCCGGTGCAGACGACAACGGAAGTGCCGTGGCTGTTGCGTTGGGATTTCTGCGCGATCACGGAAATCGCTCATTTCCTTACCCCATCGATGTGGTCTTTTACGCTTGTGAAGAGCCTCCATTTTTCGGCACGCCAGGCATGGGCAGCTACGTTCATGCGGCAGCATGCGACCCGGAGGACATTCGGTTCATGGTGTGCTTGGAAATGGTCGGATATTTTTCGGAAAAACCCGAAAGTCAAGACTTTCCACTTTCCTTCTTGCGCTGGATTTACGGAGATACAGGCAATTTTCTCATGGGAGTTGGCAACTTCAAATCCATGAAAATGACCGCCCCCTTTATCCGGGGTTTGCAGTCCCGTCGTCCCGGGTTTTACCGAAAGTTTTGGATTCCATTTGCGTTTTCCGGGATGGACTGGTCCGATCACCGCAGCTATTGGCATCGCGGAATTCCCGCCATCATGATGACCGACACGGCCATGTTCCGAAACGCAAATTACCACAGTGCGGATGATACGGCTCAGACCTTAAATTACAGCCAAATGGCCCATTTTGTAAACGACCTGCATCAGGTGTTTTCAAGTTTAACCTGAAATTGAATTTCTCATGAACGATCACCTCAACCAAGTAAAAAAAGACGGGTTTTGCCTCGTGGAGTCGGCCATTTCCATGGATACCATCGAGGAATTCAAGCGAGATTTCTACCCATTGTTCGAGAACAAGAAGGCACAATTTCGCAGCCAATTCAAGGATGGATCGAAGTACTCGGCCAATCACGATATCAACCGTTGGAACATGCTCCTCCCGAGCAATTCGGTTCTTCTCTCTTCAGGGTTTTACGCTTCCCCAGAAATCATGTCCGTGCTGCGCGGGGTATTTGACACCCCATTTGCCTTGGTATTCTTCTCTTCCGACATCGCATCTCCCGGTTCGAAGTACCAGACCATTCACCAAGACGGAAATGATTTCGCGATTGCATTGAACGTCCCCTTGGTAGATTCGACCGTAGAAAATGGCTCCACCCAAGTTTTTCCTGGCACGCATCGAGTTTCTGATGAAGCGGCATTCTCGACGGCTTCCAATGAATTCACCGATGAACAGGTGGAAGAACGAGCAGCCAAACTTACGCCCTTGCATCTGGACGTAAAATGTGGCGACCTCACGCTTCGGGACCTGCGTTTGATCCACCGCGGAACCCCCAACCATTCGTCGGTTGACCGCCCCTATTTATCCGCTATTTACTTGCCGTCGCCAGAAGATGCCGCACCAACATTTGAAACCATCGAAGCCGGACTGGCTGCGTTCGCCGAATTCAAAAAACGCGCATTTCCAACGGGAAGGGTTGAGCTGATCGATTTTGCCAACACCTTCGGCAGGCTGGTCATGGGCTTTTCGCACTCCGACCGCGTTCAACGCCCCATCCCAAAACACGTCAGCGACGCCTTGAGTGAAGACGCTCGCTATGTGTTGCGCTTTGCCAAATTCGAAGATGATGAATTGAATGCGCGCATTCGTCGCGACGAACAGACCAGCGCAGCACTCGCCGAACAAATCACTTTGGCGAGAAAGGAATTCGACAAGTTGTATGATTGGGATGAAGAACATGCCTTTGACCAA
>Ga0255759_10003030_pt1 | contig 14825 bp, 9 predicted proteins | sample 101ome_20_FD_179959 | JGI IMG/M metagenome (GOLD analysis project Ga0255759, IMG submission 179959) | Coastal salt marsh microbial communities from the Groves Creek Marsh, Skidaway Island, Georgia - 101404AT metaG (version 2) | ecosystem: Environmental > Aquatic > Marine > Intertidal zone > Salt...
GTTTGCGACTCCTGCCGGTGACATTGGCATGTCAATGTCAATGTCATTTACCGGAGGGGAGCACCACCTTTACTTTGAGGTTGCATCAACGACGGTTGCCATCGTGCTCGCAGGCAGGTGGTTTGAGCACCGCTCAAAACGGCGGGTTGGAGATGCCGTGAACGCCCTACTTGAAGCCTCGGTTGATGAGGTGGATGTGCGACGGGCTGATGGGACAGTGGTATCTATGCCGATCGAATCGTTGCGCGTTGGCGACGTGTTTGTTGTTGCCCCGGGTAACAAGGTTGCAACCGATGGCATCGTGGTTGACGGGTCATCATCAATTGATATGTCGATGTTGACTGGTGAGAGTCTCCCAGTTGACGTAACCATCGGAGATCCGGTTATCGGAACTGCGATGAACGGAAATGGTGTGCTCGCAGTCGAAGCAACAAGGGTTGGTAACGACACCCAGGTGGCTGAAATCGCAAGGCTGGTGATGAATGCCCAGTCAGGAACCGCACCTGTTCAACGACTAGCAGACCGAGTATCGGCGATCTTTGTACCTGTCATCGTGGCACTGTCGATGATGACAACGTTGGCGTGGTTGGTGTTCGGTATCTCAACCGAAAAGGCCTTCTCCACGGGCGTGGCAGTGCTCATCATCGCCTGCCCCTGCGCGCTCGGTCTTGCAACACCGATGGCACTCCTCGTGGGTACGAGTAAAGGTGCAACATCAGGCATTTTGATCAGTGGCCCAGAAATTCTTGAACAGACACGAACTGTTGACACGATCGTTCTTGATAAGACCGGCACCATTACAACTGGCCAAATGTGGGTTACATCAGCAACGGTGGCTGATGGTTGGTCGAAGCAAGATGTGCTCCGCTTGGCTGGTGCCGTCGAAATGTCGCACCAGCATCCGATTGCCCGAGCAATCGCTGATGCCGCACTTCAAGAGATCACCGGTGACCTTCCTTCAGCGTCTGAAGCAATCAACATTCCGGGTCAAGGAGTGAGCGGAGTTATCGATGGTGCACAGGTTGAGGTTCGCACTTCAGCAGCGAATGTGAATTCGGTCGAAACTTGTGTTGATGTTCTCGTCGACGGAGAACTGGCTGGCACGATCTTTGTTGCCGATCAGGCAACACCAACAAGTGCAGCTGCAATTGCGGAATGTAGATCGCTTGGTATCCAACCGCTGATGGCAACTGGTGACCGCCGCTCGGTTGCTGAGGTTGTGGCACGTGAGGTTGGAATTCCCGAGGACGATGTTCACGCAGATCTCAGCCCGGCTGACAAACTCACGCTCATTGCCGATCTGCAGGCACAGGGCCGATGCGTTGCAATGGTTGGTGATGGTGTGAATGATGCTGCAGCTCTTGCTGCAGCGGACCTCGGAATTTCGATGGGTGCAGGCTCCGATGTCGCGGTTCATGCAAGCGATCTCACTCTGATGCGTAATGAGTTGACCTCTGTTGTGGATGCAATCAGGTTGTCTCGCCGTACTCTTCGGACGATCCAACTGAACCTACTTTGGGCATTTGGTTACAACATTGCCGCTATCCCTCTAGCGATGTCAGGACGTTTGTCGCCATTCGTCGCCGGTGTGGCAATGGTGCTGTCGAGTGTTTTCGTTGTCTCAAACAGCCTGAGATTGAGAAACTTTTCATGACGATTGAAATTTCGGACGAACGACACCGGAAATCGGTCGAACAGGCATGGATCGAGTATGGAGATGGTCGCTCGCTTGTCGAACTCATCGAGCTTTCCGCAATGGTGTCAACCAATCGGGTGTACCGGCTTCGTCTCGAGAGTGGCGACGCGGTCATTGCAAAGTCATCGAATTACGGTTCGTTCTTCCTATTCGCCGAAGACCATGACCGACTTCACCGAACGTCACGTTTGCTCGATGGAGGCCCATACGAACAGTTCATGGCGAGCACCCTCACCGCTGATGGCCGGCCATTCGTTTGGTATGACGGCGACGTATGGGTTGCGTTTTATCGCGAGGTTGAAGTTCGGGATCGGCTTCCAGCAATTCTGTCTCCGGAGCAGGTGACGAATTTCGGCGAAGAAGTCGCACGCTTTCATCGTGCGACGGCCGGCGTTGCTCGGCTTGTTCCACCTACGTCAAAAACCGTGACGTCAGACGCGATTGCTCTTTACGATCTGACCGCGAGTCGGCATGCTGCCGATGAACTCAGCCTTGACCCATCGCGGATCGATCTTGTGAGACGTCATGCGCACAGGTTTCTCATGGCAGTGCACGAGTCGGGTTATGACTATTGGGCAAAGCAACCGGTATTGATCGACTGGAATCTCGGCAACTTCTCCGTCGAATTCAATGATGCTGGTCGTTTCAGATTGTTCAGCCGGTGGGATTACGACTGGTTCCGATACGAGACGCGGCTTCTTGACTTCTACTTTCTCTCACGTGTGTCGTCTCGAACTGGTGATCGTTCGACGTTTACCTATGGTGCCCACACCATGTTCGAACCTCGGTTTCGCCAATTTCTACGCGCCTATCACTCGATCTTTCCGTTGAGCCCTGATGAGGTGTTGTTCTTGAAAGAGGCCTACCGATTCTTCTTACTGAACTATGTCGTTCGCGAGGGCCGCTTCTTCTTCCGTCACGACATCTGGCAACAGTTACTTCATGATGTCGTTGACCGACATCTTCCACGTCTTGACAGTTACGACTTCTCTGAACTTCTTCGCGAACTTCAACTGTGACGACTCACAGACTGTGTTCAGACCCGCGTCTCATGCGCTGAATGTTGCTGACATGACGCAGAGCAATAAGCACTGCGATTCCAATTGAAGATGGAATCTCCCAACGTTCTCGACCAGTAACCCACACCCCAACCGGGATCGCACACAGCACAACTAACGATGCAAGCGCAGCAGTTTTTGTCACTTTCGAAATGATGACCCAGGTCGGAACGAGCACAACAAACACGAACGGGGTGAGCACTGCAAACACCCCACCACCGGTGGCGACTCCCTTCCCACCTTTGAAACCCCGCGTCACCGGGTAACAGTGTCCAAGGATTGCGGCAGCGCCGGCGAGGTACGCCAATGAACGGCCATCGACGGCGAGCCCGACGCCTGCTCCGAGTGCACCTTTGGCCGCGTCAAGGGCAAATACCCATGCTCCTCGCTTCCAACCGAGATTTCGTGTGATGTTCGCAGCGCCTGGGTTGCCTGACCCAACTGAGGTGATGTCGACTCCAACAGCGCGGGCAACCAGAATTGCACTCGGAAACATGCCTGCGGCGTAGGCCGCCACGACGACAAGCAACCAGGTCATATCGTGCTGCGACGCCCGAGTTGCACGGAAACCGGTTTCGAGTGGTCACCGCTCGGCCGGGGAATTGCTCCTGCTGATGCAAGGGCATGCTCACCGTCGCCACCCACGCACTCCGGGTCGGGGCCATCGAGGGGCAGGCCGGTGAAGAATTTGGCAGCCATGCATCCACCTTGGCATGCATCCCATGAACCACATGACGCGCATGCACCTGCCGACTGCGGCCCGCGAAGTTCGGTGAAGCAGTCGCTCGTTCGCCAAACTGCGGCAAAACCACCGGAGTCGCGAACATTGCCCGCAAGAAACTCATCGTGGATGACGAATGGGCAGGCGTAGACATCTCCGATTGGATCGATCAAGCAGACCACTCGTCCGGCACCACAAAGGTTGAGGCCGGGAAGGCTGTCGCCGAGAGCATTGAGGTGGAAGAACGAGTCACCCGTCAACACATTCTCGCCATGGCCAAGAAGCCATTGGTGAAGTTCGCGTTGCTGATCAAGGGTTGGATGAAGATCATGCCAGGTGTCAACCGCTCGACCCGATGGACGGAGACGGGTGATGCGCAGTTGCGCACCGAACTCATCGGCAATCGACTTGAATTCATCGAGTTGGGAGATGTTGTGGCGAGTGACAACGACCGAGATTTTGAATTCGCCAAATGAGGCATCTTTCAAATGGCGCATCGCAGCCATTGCCGTGTCGTAGGAGCCCTCGCCTCGAATAGCGTCATTGGTTGCTGCGTCGGCGCCGTCAAGGCTGATTTGAATGTCGAGGTAGTCCATCGCTGCGAGGCGTTGGGCTGTGGCGGCATCGATGTAGGTGCCATTGGTGGAGAACTTCACTCCAACTCCGCTGGACGTCGCGTATTCAACAATGTCGAAGAAATCGCGCCGAATCATCGGCTCTCCACCACCAATGTTGACGTAAAACACCTGCATTTCGCGTAGCTCGTCGACAACACGAAATGCCTCTTCAGTTGAAAGCTCTCTCGGGTCACGCCGTCCAGAAGATGACAAACAGTGCACACACGACAGGTTGCATGAATACGTCAATTCCCAGGTGATACAGATTGGGGCGTCGAGACCGTCCTTCATTCGTTCTGTGAGGGCGGTCACCGTGGTACCACCACATCAGATTCGATGAGAGAGCAGATCGCCTTGTCGTAGGCATCCCACTGCCGCTCCTCAATGCCATGGGCGCACAGTGCTGACTGAAGATCGGGATGCTGATCGAGATCTTTCACCACATCAACAATTGATGGATGTTTCAAGAAAATGAGACGTCGATTGTCGTAGTGGTACGCCAACGCACCAAATGGCTCTGGGCGTAGCGCTACCGATGGATGCAGTTTGAGCGGCGAGTTGAGCACGTCGGAACTGAAATCAGTACACGCCGCACATGCCGTCGATGGAAATTTCTTCGACGAGCTCAAGTTCTTCTGCGACTACTTCGACATCTGAAACGTCGTCTGAACGTTCTTCTGTGGATTGTGGCTGCGTTGTATCCATGCAGAGAATGGTACATCGTGACCAGCCGGCTATGGCTCTCGGGACGATTGCCAACTACTCTTCACAGATAGGACGCACCATCTCGTGGTGCTTGATTAGGGGGTAATCATCATGAGGACACGAGCAGCCGTTTTGCACGAACTTCACGCACCGTGGAGTGTGGAAGAAATCGAACTTGATCCACCAAAGGCTGGTGAGGTCCTGGTGAAGCTTGCAGCCTCGGGCATGTGTCACTCAGATGAACACCTCGTAACCGGAGACCTTGCAGGTGCAACCGCAGGAATGCCGATAATCGGTGGGCACGAAGGTGCTGGGGTTGTTGTTGAAGTTGGTGAAGGTGTTAATTGGCTAGAACCAGGTGACCATGTTGTCTTCGGTTTCATCCCGGCATGTGGCCGCTGTGGGCCCTGCTCGCAGGGGCACTCAAATCTCTGCGACGTCGGCGGAACCGAATTTGCGAAAGGCATGCAAATCTCTGACGGCACTGCTCGTCATCACACCCTTGATGGACAAGACCTCACTTTGATGTGTTTGCTCGGCACGTTCGCCGAACACACAGTGGTCAACGAGGCGAGTTGCGTAAAGATCGAGAAAGACTGGCCACTCGACAAGGCCTGCCTCCTCGGCTGTGGCGTGGTCACTGGTTGGGGTTCAGCTGTATATGCAGCCGATATCAAGCCGGGCGATTTCGTTGCTGTCGTGGGCTGTGGCGGTATCGGCTCAAATGCCATTCAGGGTGCAAAGCTCGCTGGTGCGCGATCAATTACAGCGATTGATCCAGTCGAGTTCAAGCGTGAGATGGCGATGGAGTTTGGAGCAACTCACACGTATGCATCTGTCGCCGAAGCCCTTGAAAACCTTGGCGAGTCAACCTGGGGTCGAGGCTTTGACAAGGTCATCATGACGATGGGTGTCGGCGATGGAAGCGTGCTCGGCGAGGCATTTTGGTTGAGCGCAAAGAAGTCACGAACCGTCGTGACCAATATCCATCCAACTCACGAGCAGTCGATTTCAATTCCTGGTGCCTTCCTCACCTTGTTCGAAAAAGAGATCGTCGGATCACTATTTGGCTCAGCGAACATTCGCACGGACATCCCCAAGCTCATGGAGTTGTACACCCAGGGTCAACTCAAACTTGATGAGTTGGTGACCCAGACCTACACCCTCGACCAGATCAACGAGGGGTATGAGGCGATGCGCAATGGTGAGAACATTCGTGGCGTCATCATTTTCGACTGACTTGAAACGGCTGACATGGTGAATTCCCGGCTGGCGGTCGACCAACTCGTTGCTGAGGTGGTGGGTCGTCGTCGCGAGTCGGAACTCGTCGTAGCTGCGCTCTCTGCTGACCGTCATGTGTTGTTAGAAGGGCCGCCTGGCACCGGAAAGTCAACGCTATTGCGTGGCGTTGCCTCTGCCCTTGGCGTTGGATTCGAGTTTGTTGAAGGCACCGCTGAGCTCACCCCATCACGTTTGATTGGTCACTTTGATCCGGCATTGGTGCTCGCCGAGGGCTATTCCTCAGACATTTTTGTGGACGGGCCTCTCGTGCGGGCACTGAGGCAGGGTTCATTGCTGTATGTCGAAGAGATCAACCGCGTGCCTGAAGAAACGCTCAACGCATTGGTCACGGTGATGAGCGAACGGGAGGTTCACGTTCCTCGGCTAGGCCGTGTTGCCGCGGAGAAGGGATTCAGGTTGGTCGCAGCGATGAACCCATTCGATGCTGTTGGCACAGCGCGAATCGCAGGAGCGGTCTACGACCGCGTGTGCAGGGTTGCAATGGACTATCAATCCGAAGAAGACGAGCGTGCGATCGTTGCCGCTCAGCAGTCGGGCGCTTCGGTCAGACTTCAGTCCGCAGCGGTTGAGATCGCTCGTGCGACTCGCGGCCATCCAGATCTCAGGACGGGTTCTTCGGTACGCGGAGCTATCGACCTTTGCATGGTGAGCCAGGAGCTTGGTGAGATCCGGTCACTGGCATCTGATGATGATGGGGTGACGCTTGATGCTGCCCTTGTCGCTCTTTCCGGCCGAGTTCGAGTTCGAGAAGGTGTGTCGCGTTCAGCCGAAGAGATCGTGAAGGAACTCTGGCAGTCGGTGTTTCATCAGCCTGATTCACGCGAGGCTGATCCGTCGGCGGGAAAAGCAACGAGCCCGACCCCAGCGAGTCGGGCGATATAACACCTCCGCCTTCTGGCGCTCATGGGGGAGTAGCCCCTCGCACGATGGTCTCTCGACAACAGATGACGTCGGTTGAGCATTTTGATGAGCTCTCTCCTGAGGTTGGCGAACTTAATGAGCACGTGATGGATCGCCTTCTTGCAGATCATCCTGACGAAGCAATGTCGCTACTCATCACGTTAGGGGATGCAGTCGACGCCGAGCTTCGGTCGAAAGCCAGATTGCTTGCCGAACGAATTGTCATTGACATGGCTCGGCGCGGTCGTGCTGTCCGCGGAAAAGTCGGTCGTTTGCGATCGATGCCGCTGCGTGATGCAGGTGACCTTGACGTTGATTCAGCCATCGAGTCTGTTGCTGAATCAGGGGGGTTGCTTGTCGATGCAGATGTGTTACGAGTCATTGATTGGGAGCGACCTGATACCGCGGTGTGTCTGGTGATTGATCGCTCAGGATCGATGAAAGGTGAAGCGTTGGCATCGGCCTCGCTTGCGTCAGCAGCGGTTGCAATTCGCGCACCATCTTCACACGCCATCATTGCGTTTTCTGGCGAGGCGGAAGTGGTGCGTTCGATGTCAACCTCTGAGCATCAATCAACGGATGGTGTTGTTAACGCTGTGTTGGCATTACGGGGCCATGGAACTACCTGTATTGCAAAGGGAATTACAGCCGCCATTGCTGAGCACGAATCTGCTCGATGTGGCCGTCACCTCACGGTGCTGCTGTCAGATTGCCGAGATCGGTCAATCGACGATGCCGTGCCGTTGGCTTGCTCGCTCGACGAACTAGTGATCGTTGCACCTGCCGGTGATGATGAGGATGCACGCTCATTCGCTGATGCGACGGCGGCGGCACTGATCACCGTTGATGGGCCACGCGATGTGGCACGAGCTCTCGACGAATTGCTTAGTCGCAGATAACCGATGGGTCAGGAACCCAGCCCAACGTGTTGTCATCGGGCGTGTCTTGTTGTTGGAGGCCGGCAATCAGTGGCGTTGATTCGCCTGCAGCACCAACAGGTACGTCTGGTTCGTCCTGTTCGATCTCTGGGTCGACGGTTGTAGTCACGTCGTCGAGGGTGACTGGCGATCCCTCAATCAATGAATCGCCTTGAAAGATGTCGAGAATCGAACGCATAGCGCTGTTCTGTAGCGTTGGGATCAGCACTGATTGGCCCCCGACGATTCGGCCCGCTGCATCGATTTGGTAGGAGCGCGCATTCGAGGTGTCGACGGATCGCAGGATGTTGGCAAAGCCGAGCATCGTCGAGACCGACAGGTTGCTGTCGGTCACCACTTGGTCGGCATTGGTTTCAATGAGGGCACTCGCCACCGATGGGGAGGTCAGGCCAGAATTCACGACCTTTGCCAGTGTCCGTTTGATGAAATCTTGTTGTCGGGCGATGCGCCCCCAGTCACTAGATGGGTCAATCACCCAATTGTCGCTCCCTGAGGGACGTTCGAACTCAAGTTTTCGTGAGCGGACGTATGCAAGTGCATCATCGCCGTTGAGCGTGCTACATCCTGCGGACGTGATCTCGAGTCCTGTTCCGCGGTCACGCACCGGTGACGAAAATGGGATTCCAACACCGTCAACCGAGTCAACAAGATTCTTGAATGCACAGAAATCGATCTGTACGTAGTGGTCGGTGTCAATTCCAAAATTTGAACGAATGGTCGAGATCAACCTATTGGGGTCCTCGGCGTCAAATGCTGTATTGATTCGACCGCGCCGACCACCGTCGAGACGAACGTACAGGTCGCGAGGAAACGAGAGCGCTGCAATTGCTCCGGTATCAGTGTTCACCCTCCACATCTGGATGACATCGGCGCGTTCCCCGAAATCGGCGCGCCCGAGGAGATACGGCGCATACTTTGAGTCAGGATCGATACACGCATTGTTGTCGGTTCCGACGAGGAGAAAGTTTCGAGCCCCGGGTTCGATGTCACCAATCGTGACTTCGATGACCTCTTCGATGGAAAGTTCCTCGTCGTTCATCTCGTTGCTGCGAGTACTCGGTCCCGCTGAAGCAGAAACAGATGACTTCTCGATCGGTTCGATCACCACGAGTTGTCGTTGGCCGAGCACTAGTCGACCACCGATGAGACCGATCGCCGTGAGGAGGCAAATGAATGAGACCAAGGCGGCCGCAAAGACGGTGAGGCGCTGGGGCCATGTGCGGGTAGCCGAGGTCGATTGGGTCATGTACGAATCACTCCGATGGCGCGAGGGTCACATCGCATGACAGGGCATCGCCGTTGGTATCGGAGACGCTAATTGTCGTGATTGACCCTGCTCGACATAGATCGTCCACACCGGCGTCAAGTGCGCTTCGTTCGTCAGATGGCACGGTGACCGTGAGCGATTCGACAACAGCCCGTTGACTCACTTTGGCTTCAGTCTTTGATCGCCGAACGAGGGAGAGTGCCTCAAGAATTGGACTGAGAAGTTGAGCATCGCCTCCCTTGTTGGTGGTCGTAGGCCAAGGTGCAATGTGGATGCTTGTGTCGTTATCCCATCGCCACGCTTCTTCTGTTGCGAACGGAATCAGTGGGGCGAAGAGGCGTTGCAGTGTATTGACAGCCGTATGCAACGCTGACAGCGCTGACGCTTGGTGTGGGCTGTCGGTGTCGTACGCACGCGACTTCACGAGCTCGACATAGTCGTCACAGAACCACCAGAAAAATGACTCAGTTCGTTCTAGGGATCGGGCGTAGTCGAATTCTTCGAATGCCGTGGTTGCCTCGATGATCACCGCATCGAGTCGAGCGAGCATCGACGCATCGACAGCATGCAATTCGTCAACATTGATTGGCGCTGGACCGAAGCCATGAACAAACCGGGTGATGTTGAGCAATTTGTTTGCAAGTTTCCGACCGACTTTCATCTGGTCTTCGCTGAATGCAGTATCGACTCCGGGACGGGCAGATGCAGCCCAGTAGCGGACTGCATCGGTGCCGTATGAATCAAAGAGTGCCATCGGTGTGACGACGTTGCCCTTTGACTTCGACATCTTCTTGCGGTCAGGGTCAAGGATCCATCCTGAAAGTGCCGCGTGTCTCCACGGAATCTCTTGGTGCTCGTGATGTGAACGCACCATCGACGAGAACAGCCATGTTCGGATGATGTCGTGCCCCTGCGGCCGCATGTCCATTGGGAACACTTGGTTAAATAGCGCGTCGTGCTCTTCCCACTTTGCTGCGATGTGTGGGCTGAGCGAACTTGTCGCCCAGGTATCGAGCACGTCGGGATCGCCAGTGAACCCACCAGGGACATCGCGCTGGTCAGCTGAATACCCGGCTGGGATGTCGGTTGATGGATCGATTGGTAGGTCAGATTCGGCTGGAAGGATTGGATTGTTGTGGTCTGGTTCTCCATCAGCATCAACCGGGTACCAGATAGGGAAGGGCACACCAAAGAACCGTTGACGGCTCACAAGCCAGTCTCCGTTGAGGCCCTCAACCCAGTTCTCGTAACGATGCCGCATGTGGTCGGGGTGCCAAGTGAGTTCGTTGCCTCGTTTCACGAGTGCAGCTCGAAGGTCGCCATCGCGGCCGCCGTTTGAGATGTACCACTGGCGACTGGTGACAATTTCGAGAGGACGCTCTCCACGCTCGTAGAACTTCACAGGATGTTCAAGCGGTCGGGGTTCACCGATGAGTTCACCTGATTCGGTGAGCATCTCAACAACTTTTCGCTGTGCTTGCTTGACGTTGAGCCCGGCAATTTCGGCGTACGCCTCGCCGTTCACGCCAGTTGGGGGATCGGAGATGATTCGGCCGTTACGACCAATGATGGCGCGGGTGGGAAGTTGCAGTTCACGCCACCAGATGACGTCGGTGAGATCACCAAATGTACAGATCATCGCAATGCCCGTTCCCTTGTCGGGCTGTGCGAGCGGATGGGCGACAACTGGTACCTCTACGCCGTAGAGGGGTGTGACAACTGAGGATCCAAACACCGGCTGGTAGCGCTCATCATCTGGGTGCGCAACGAGAGCCACACATGCTGCGAGAAGCTCTGGCCGGGTGGTGTCGATGAGGATGTCGCCCGAGCCGTCAGTGCGGTGAAAAGCAAGTTTGTGGTAGGCACCTGGGCGATCGCGGTCTTCCATTTCCGCCTGTGCGACTGCCGTTTGGAAGTCGACATCCCACAGTGTTGGTGCCTCTGCACTGTAGGCCTCGCCCCGAGCAAGATTCCGAAGGAATGCCCGCTGGCTGACTCGACGTGACCGCTCATCAATCGTTGCATAGAGCAGCGACCAGTCGACTGAGAGCCCGAGGCGGCGAAAGAGATCTTCGAACACTTGCTCGTCGAGAGCAACGAGTTCATCGCATAGCTCGAGGAAATTTGGTCGCGAGATGGGAACAGCTCGGTGATCTTTTGGTGGGTCGCCCCTAAAAGGGGGTTCAAAACCCTCCACATACGGCTGCGAGGGATCACATCGAACACCGAAGTAGTTCTGCACTCGTCGTTCGGTAGGAAGGCCGTTGTCGTCCCATCCCATTGGATAGAACACAGATTTCCCGTTCATTCGATGGAATCTGGCGATTGCGTCCGTGTGGGTATACGAAAACACGTGACCCATGTGAAGCGAACCCGACACCGTTGGTGGTGGCGTGTCGATGGAGAACACATTGGCTCTCTGCGCCGCTCGATCGAAGGAGTAGATGCCCTCTTGGTCCCATACCGAGGACCACTGTTGTTCAATTCCGTCGAGGCTTGGTTTCTCCGGGACGTTCGCCATGAGTACCAAGGCTAGGCCGTCGGCAATAGCCTCGTACTGGTGCTGCACCTTTATGACACGGCAACGAGACAAGTTCGTGAGCTTGCGATGCGCGAGCCCGGACGATTGAGCATCTATTTGTGTGGTCCCACGGTCTATGGGCCGCCGCATCTCGGGCATGGTCGTGCAACTCTGGTGTATGACATTTTGCGGCGATATTTGGAGTGGTCAGATATTGAGGTTCGCCTGGTGTCGAATATCACTGACATTGACGACAAAATCATCGACCGAGCTGAGCGTGAGGGTCGGGAGTGGTCTGAAATCACCACTAAGTGCGAGAACATCTGGTTCAGGGCGATGGAGGGCATTGACGTTCTTCGACCAACCGATGTTCCTCATGCAACTGAATGGGTAGGCGAAATGGTCGACATGATTTCGACCTTGGAGTCCTCTGGCGCTGCGTATGCCACCTCTGACGGTGTGTACCTCTCGGTCGAATCGGTTGAAGGGTATGGGTTGCTCGCGCATCAATCCCTTGATGAGATGATGGCCGGTGGGGGAGATCGCGAGGTGCTTGGTGCCAGTGAGAAACGACACCCTGCTGATTTTGCGTTATGGAAGTTTGCGAAGCCGGGTGAACCTGCTTGGGAATCCCCTTGGGGTGCCGGTCGGCCAGGGTGGCACAGCGAGTGTGTGGTGATGAGCCTTGGTCTTCTGGGTGATGGTTTTGATCTTCATTGCGGTGGACAGGATCTTCGTTTCCCACACCATGAGAATGAGCGAGCCCAGGCGGTTGCATTAGGAAGAGAGTTCGCTCGTCACTGGATGCACAACGGCTTTGTAGTTGATGCGGAGGGTGAGAAAATGTCGAAGTCGCTCGGCAACGTGTCGAATTTGCTCGACTTGATTGAGGTGTATGACCCGCGCGCCTACCGAATGGTGTTGTTGCAATCGCACTATCGGAGTCCGGTTGGTATCTCAGCCGATGGGTTGGAGGCTGCGGGTCGGTCGCTTGCAGGTCTCGACAGTTTTATTTCGCGAACAGCATCTCTTGAAGATGTTGATGCTGATGCTGCAACCCTCGATGCATTCCGGGTAGCGATGGACGACGACCTTGACACGCCGAAAGCGATGGCGTTGTTGTTTGACACGATGCGGCAGGCAAATACGGCTCTCGACGAAGGTGATGATGCGACCGCTGCGCGCTTGGTTAGTGCTGTGAAAGTCATCTGCGGTGCGGTCGGTCTGCGACTTGTTGAACCAGAGGATGTTCCAGTTGAGGTGCTCGCTCAGGCCGCTGCCCTTGATGCCGCCCGATCAGCGAAGGATTATGAGGCGGCGGATGCGATTCGAGCAGAACTCCAGAATGCGGGTTGGCAGGTAGAAACGACTCGCGACGGAACGACAGTTCGTCGCTAATTTCTCGATGAGTAACCAGCGATCTGCCTCAATGGGCTACCAGCCCGGCCTCGATGGGTTGAGGGCGCTGTCGGTTGTTGCTGTCATTCTGTATCACGCCGGCTTTTCGTGGATGTCCGGTGGTTTTCTCGGCGTTGAAGTGTTCTTCGTTGTTTCTGGATTTCTGATCACGATGCTGCTCATCGAAGAACACGGAGCAGCCAACGCTGTCAACTTTCGATCGTTCTGGGTTCGCCGCGCTCGACGGTTGTTTCCTGCGTTGGGGGCGGTGCTTGTAGCGGTTGCGACTTGGGTTGCAGTGTTCGGATCCCCTGAGCAGGCATCACAAATGCGTCGTGATCTGCCGTGGTCGGTGCTGTATGTAGCGAACTGGGGTCAGATCGCTGGTGATGTCCCGTACTTTGCTCCGGGCGACCCTCCAATGCTCCGACATCTTTGGAGTCTTGCGGTCGAAGAGCAGTGGTATGTCGTTTGGCCATTGGTCTGTGTTGCTCTACTCGGCTGGTCGGTGTCGAACGTCGTTCGGTCTCGGGTCCTGATCGCTGGTGTATTGGTGTCGTGGGTCTTGATGTGGTGGGTACACCGCTTAGCGCCGACGCCGATGGACGGTCTGTTCGGTGTGTTCAACGGCAGTGACCGAACCAACTTCGTGTATCTATCAACGCTGACGCGATCGGGCGGTTTGTTGCTCGGTGCGGCAGCGGCATTCCTGTGGAGACCGTGGAGTGACCGTTCGACTGGTCGATGGCGTCCAAGGACTCTCGACCTCGCGGCAGGACTTGCAGTGGGGGTGTTGGTGTCTTCGTTTATTGGAGCGCACCTCACTCGTGGCTACATGTATCCGTGGGTGATGGGGCTGACATCGTTGGCTTCGTTGGTTGCGGTTGGAGTGGTGGTTCATCCCGGTGCGATTGGGGCGCGATGGCTATTTGGGCATCAGATCTTGACCGCAGTAGGGCGTCGCTCGTACGGGCTGTATCTGTGGCATTGGCCGGTGTTCGTTGCGTGTGGCGCGACACAGGGGTCTTGGGGTCGTTTTGTCGGAGCGTCATTGGTAGCGGTTGCGTTAGCGGAGTTGTCGTATCGCTGTATCGAGACTCCGGTGCGGCTTGGGGCGTTCTCACGGTGGTGGACGTCGACCGAACGTCAGCGCCGTCGACTTGTCGCAGCAAGTGCCGGCGTAGGCCTCTTTGTTCTAGCTGCCTTCTACATCACTGTCGACAACTTTGATGTAGCAGTGGGTGGCGAGTCGGTCACATTCTCGCTGGATGAACCCTCATCGGATGACGGAGTTGTCGTCGCTACAGCGCCGGTTGACCTATCTGAAGATCTTGATCCAGTAGATGATCTGACAACTTCTGAATCTGTGGCGACCACTGTGAATGAGTCGACGACAACGTCGACCTCAACGACCCTTCCTGAATTGCCTCGTTCGGTTGTCATTGTGGGTGACTCGACAGCTCACTCACTTGCCATCAACCTGCCTGATGGCATTGAGGCCACATTCACGATCAGCGATGGATCTCTCGATGGATGTTCGGTCTGGGATGAGGGTCGTGTCGTGAGCGAGCGATCCTTCTCAAACAATTTTGCGTACTGCAACGGTTGGGTCGACAAGTGGTCGGCAGTGGTCGACGGGGCTGAGGTCGCACTCGTGGTCATCGGAGCTTGGGACGTGTTCGATCTCGATATTGATGTCGAT
>Ga0255759_10003032_pt1 | contig 14813 bp, 17 predicted proteins | sample 101ome_20_FD_179959 | JGI IMG/M metagenome (GOLD analysis project Ga0255759, IMG submission 179959) | Coastal salt marsh microbial communities from the Groves Creek Marsh, Skidaway Island, Georgia - 101404AT metaG (version 2) | ecosystem: Environmental > Aquatic > Marine > Intertidal zone >...
CTACTAAGGGTAGAAGAATGGAACAAAACCCAAAAAAATCACGCAAAGAGATTATCAGGGAAATTATAGGGAAGACCCCAAGAAAGAAGTTTCTTTCTGAAAGTCAAAAAATATATTACCAAACACTTTGTGATAGTGAAATTACAATTTGTACTGGACCTGCTGGTGTCGGTAAATCATACGTAGCGATGAGTGCGGCAGTTCAGCTACTATTAGACGAGAGTAACTCTTATGAGAAAATCATCATCGTTAGACCAGCAGTTGAGGCGGAAGAAAAACTCGGAGCATTACCAGGTAACTTAGAGGAAAAGTTAGACCCATATATTTTTCCATCATATTACCTACTGAATAAAATTATAGGTAAAGAGGCGAGAGAAAAACTAAAAGAGCACGACATCATTGAAGTGTTCGCATTGGCATACATGAGGGGTATGAACATTGATAACTCAATTCTAATTTTTGAGGAAGCTCAAAACTCTACACCCTCACAGATGAAACTATTATTGACAAGGATTGGGTTCAATAGTAAGTTTTTCATATCGGGAGATATTGAGCAGACTGACCGATATAAAGATAAAACACAATCGGGTTTATATGACGCGATGAGTAAGTTCACCGATTTAGATGAGGTGGGTACTTTTGACTTTGGCACTGAAGATATCATCAGAAATCCAATCATTAGTAAAATATTAAAGAAATACGAATGAAAATAGCATTTGAAGTTAATGGTGTATTAAGAAATACTTTTGGTAAAGCTGAAGAGGTTTATCAAAAGTTTTTCATTGATGATTATGTGAAAGGGGAAGATGAAGAAGAGTTTGAGTATAAACTAAATTTACCTATTACATCAACAACATTAAGTAATCACTTTGTTTTTCAAGATGAGGAAAGACTAATGGAATTCTTTTATGTGGATTTCCCTATGAATATTTTTGGTCATTCTCAATCCACCGAAAACTCAACATTCCACGATTTGAATGACATCTATAAAGATTTACGTGACAAACACGAACTGGTCATAATTTCTAATGAGATTGAAAAATCTAAACCAGCGACCTTGTTCTTCTTATCAAAGTTTGGGTGTATGTTTGAGAAGATTATTTTCTATAATCAATACACTGAGGACGAAGTATTGAGTGAATTTGATTTGATTATTTCCGCACAACCTCAAATTTTAGAAAAAGAAATAAACTGTAAAACAGTAAAATATAAAACCACATATAATGAAAATGTTGAATCAGATTTCGAAATCGAAATTCTGAAAGAATTCAAAGATTTATATGAAAAACTTGATTTGAAATGATAGATATTTTAGGACACACGTATTACATCGATATGGATGTATTGGAAAACTTTGTAGAGTTGAAAGACTTCAAACCTACAGAAGAGGAAGATAAAGACCATCAACATTTCTCAATTATTAAGTTTGAACTTATCAAAATGATGATTGAAGTGGTATTAACCGAACGAATGGATGATATGGATGAGAATTTAGGTATGCATAATGCTAAAAGCACAAGTATTCCCTTTCGTATTGCATTTAATACATTATTAAGACATAACATTATTAAATATATTGACTAATGGACCAAGATACAATTAAAAAGATTGAGGAATCAATCGAAAAATTAAAAGAAAAAACATCGAGAATTTACCTTATGGTTCAAGACACCAAAGGTAACGCAAAGGCAGGTATTAGGTTTACATACCAAATGGCCATGGCATTAAAAAATGGTGGATACAATCCAATCATTTTACACGAATCAAAGGACTATTCAGGAGTCGCATCATGGATGGGTGAAGAATATATGGAAATCACTCACCAACCTATTGAGGGTGAAAATCTTCAAATCAAACCTGAAGACTTCGTTGTTGTTCCTGAATTATACGGTCACGTAATGGACCAAATCAAGGGACTTACTTGTGGTAAAATAGTATTGTGTCAATCATATGATTACATGCTAGAAACTATTCAGCCAGGTATGAACTGGGCAAGTTATGGTTTCTTAAAAGGAATTACTACTAATGAAGAACAAAAAAAATTCATTAATGGTATTATGAAAAATACAAGCTTAGATATTATAACACCATTAATCCCTAAAGAATTTACCAACAAATCAATCCCACCTAAACCTATTATTTCAATCCACACTAGAGACCAAAGAGATACTATGAAAATTATCAAGTCTTTCTATTTGAAATATCCTCAATTTAGATGGATTACTTTTAGAGATATGAGAGGTTTAAATCAACAAGAATTTGTCGATACATTACAGGAATGTTTTGTTTCTGTTTGGGTTGACGATATTAGTGCTTTTGGAACATTCCCTCTTGAAAGTATGGCATGTGGAACACCTGTGATTGGTAAAGTTCCAAACATGAAACCAGAATGGATGACAGATAGTAACGGAGTATGGACATACGAATTAAATAGTATGGTCGATATTATCGCAGAATACACACAAAATTGGTTGGAAGATAATATTTCTGAAGGTCTATATCAATCAGGATTAGATACTTCAAAAGTATTTCAAGAATCATCAGAATTTGAATCTAATGTAGTTGAAAAATTTGATTCATATCTCTCTGTCCGTTTGAATTCATTCCAAACTCAATTAGATAAACTCAAAGTAGAAGAAACAATTTAATTATGAAAGATATATCAGTAATTCTCCCAGTAGAGAGCTCAAAACACAAAAACTTTGATGAGTTATTTACTAACTCAATAGTTTCAATTAAAAATCAAACCTCAGAAGTAAAAGAATTAGTTTTAGTTCATACTAACGAGGAAAACTTGGTGACATACTTAAATAATTTTGATTTTAGTGGTTTAACAGTAAACATGATTGAAAATAAAGGGTCATCAGATTTTGCATCACAAATGAATTTGGGGGTGGAAAACTCCTCTTCTGAGTGGGTTTCCTTTTTAGAATTTGATGATGAATACTCATCGATTTGGTTCAAAAATGTTCAAGAATATATAGAGGCACATCCTAATGTAAGTGCATTTTTATCTTTGGTTGTAGATGTTGATGAAAAAGGAACCTTTGCCGGTTTTACTAATGAAGCAACTTTTGCAGCATCAATGAACAGTGAGATTGGTTATTTAACGAATGAAGTATTACTTGATTACCAAAACTTCCAAAGTGCTGGTATGGTAATTAAGAAAGACACCTATAAAGAATTAGGTGGTTTTAAACCTTCAATTAAATTAACATTTGTTTACGAATTCTTACTAAGATTGACATATAACTCAATAAAAATTATGACAATTCCAAGAATTGGATACAAACACCTAAATATGAGAGAAGGTTCTATCTTCTGGAATTATAAGAATGGTGAAAATAGAGTCACTGAAGATGAAGTTAAATTTTGGTTAGATAGTGCAAAGAAAGAACATTTTTTTGTTGACGATAGAAACATAAAATACGAACCTGAGAATGTTTAATGCTTTTATCAGGAAATACAATTTCTCCGGAACCTACCCCTACTAAAAAAAGGGGTAGGAAGCCGAAAACTACAACAAATTATTTTGACGTTAGAGAGGAACAAGCAGTCATAAGGTTCCTTTCAGCATCTACCTACCAAGAGAAAAATGAGATATATAATGAATATCTCAGAGCTCCTTTGGATAAAATGATTGAATCTATTATACGACGTTACAAACTGTATCGTAAAGGTATGGAATTCAAGGACATTCACGTAGACACTCACTCATTTTTAATAACTAAGGTAGACAAATTCAAACCAGCAAAAGGTAAGAAAGCATATTCTTATTTTGGAACTATCTGTAAAAACTATTTGATGGGTCAAATTATCAAAGACCAAAAAGACCAAAATAGGAAAATTTCCTACGAAGATATTTCCACGTCTTTGGAAAATCGTCCTGACTTAATTTATCACTTAGAACACGATAAAATAGAACCAAGCCAAGTCATACTACATTTTTTAGATGAGATGAATTCATTCATGGAAGAAAATTCATTAAATAAGAATGAAGTAAAATTAGGATACGCACTTATGGAATTATTCGAAAATTACGAAACTATCTTTATTGGTACTGATAACAACAAGTTTAATAAGAATATCATTTTACTTTCTTTACGTGAGATGACAAACATGTCTACAAAGGAAATCAGAACATCGATGAAAAAATACAAAGTTTTATACTACGAATTGGTGAAAAAAATAAATAACCTATAAAACTTTGTCAAAAGATATTTATAGATATGGGACGACCAAAGAAAAAAGAAATAGTTTTAAATAAAGATTCGGTTTTGGGTCTTATGCAGGAAATCTACAACGAGCTTGTGGAACAAAGAGCAACTGCGGTAAGAATTCAAAATAAAATGTTGGCGATGCTAAAAGACCCAAAAGATATGACCGTCATCGGTCCTGTCATCAAAGAACAACAAAAAATCATCAACGACACAATCGAAAAAAAACTAAGTCTATCTAAACTTCAATCAAGTATTTGGGAAAAGTCACAAAATGGTCAAGAAGAGTCATTCAATATTTCTGAAATGGATGATGATGTATTATCAGCATTAATAGACAAAGATTCAAATACTAACAAGGGTAACTCAGAAGGATATAAACTAGATTAAAATAGAATATCATGGGTACGGATTTGAATCAAGATTACAAAAGTGTTAAAAGTAAAATTCAGGCTTACAAAACTACAAGTGAGTCTAAGAAAGATTTTAAACAAAGCGTAAAGGATAACGCTGGTGATAATTTTGCCAAAGCTAAAGATAAGGCATTCAGTAATCTAAATGAATGGGGTGATACTGCACAGGGTATTACAGAACAAAAAAAGAAACAACTTCAAGACACCGTAAAAACTCAGTTAGACCAATTAACTGAAATTTTTATGATATCCGCAAAATCTTCTGAGAAGAAAGTTGAAAGTAAATCTGTAGATAAATTATTACAAATTTATAAAGAAACGATTTTAAATACAAAAGATAGAATCAGAGAAATTTTTATCAAAGAGACTATATCCGCCTTAGGTTGTTCAGAAGAACAAACATTTACCACTTCTCCATTATATTTGAAGGTTCAATCTGTCGATATTTACAAAAAATTATTGAATAATCCTGACGGAGATACGGAACAATTTATATACGAAAAAGATACAACACCAAACGGTGATATTCCATATGCGATGAATAAACAACTTTATCATCGAACACAAAACTTAGGGGTGTCATTCGGTCAAGAATATGGAAATAATTATATTGGTGCGTCACGAAATCCTATAATGGATATCACTTATGTAGACCAAGATAATAATGGTAATTTTGGTGATTATTTCAAAATTCAATTAAATCAAAATCCAAATCAAATTAATAGTGTAACACAATTTTTACAAGATTATTACACTTCAATTGATATGATTGATATTGATGAATTGATTACAGTCATTATGGATAATTTAACGAATTCTGTATCATTTAAATTAGGTGTTGATATTGGTTTTAAAGAACAACAAACAAAATTAGCAAAACTTATCCAAAGAATTTTAGGTCTTTGTTTCGATAACACTAAAGAAATTGATGTATCAGGAATTGCAAAACTTTCAGTATTAGACAATATAGATGAAAGTTTTTTTGAATTTACAGGCAATGATTTAAGGATTATTGAAAACGAATTAAATAACTTTCAAAATGGTGTTGCTGAGTTTACAGATTGTGATAATGTAAAATTACCTGTAGACAATCAAGCAATTCTTAATTATTTAAAACAATCAAGGGATAAGACAGGTGAAGAAGAAAAATTAGATACACTTATTGAAGCAGTTAACAAGATGTCACAAGACCCTGAATGGGCTTTGAGATTACCGAATTCAATCAATCTAAATGCATCTATAAAATTTGATTTGATGAAAATTATACCTTTGAGTATTATGCAAATTTTATTGTCCCCAAAAAACCTTCTTGGTTTTATGGCTATGTTTAAGGCTATTCAAAATAACATAGTTGATTTTATCGAAGATTTAGTAGACTTCTTTAAAAACTTCAAAAATTTCTTAGTTGAAGTGATGAGTAAGATTGGGGCAATATTTGTTGAGGAATTATTTGAAGCAATTAAAAGAAACATTTCTGAGTTAGTGAGGGTTTTAATTTCTGAGATTGCCACAGAGGCAAGAGACGCTAGGGCTAGAATGATTTTTACCATATTAGAAACAGTTCTTGTTTTATCCGAAGGGTTCCAAGATTGGCGACGATGTAAATCTGTTCTTGATGAATTATTTGCATTACTTAAAATTGCTGGTAGACAAATTACAGGAGGATTACCTCCATTTACCCTCGGATTATCTGAATTTTTGCCGGGTATGTCAGAAACGAGAACATTTGCAAACTATATAGAACAATTACAAAAATCGGGTATTCCAACTGGTGACTTACCTGACGGTTCACCTAATCTTATGGCACAAGCAAATTTAGCATCAATAAAAGGACAGTTCAAAGAAATGCATGAAAATGGTAAAACTGAAATTTTTATACCGGCATTGGCAGTCGCTGCTGTTGGTGGTGGGACCACCTTACCACAAAAAGCGGTAGGAAAATCTTATTAATATGCAAAATAACATAGAATCAATTATTTCGAACTACAAAAACAAAAGTAACTCTGAATTGAAGTTTGCCTTATCTGAATTAAGCCAAGATTTTGAAGAAACGAAAAAATTATTAATAAAACTTTCTAATCATTTAGATTCAACAGAAAAAATCTATAATGATATTTTAAGTGAATATAAAAAAAGAGGTAATTAAGACAAATGATACCGTCAGAACAAGATTATGGTAAAAACATAGACTTACCCACTAACTACAGACAGATAGTTTATCAAGGTACTGTGGTGGATAGTGATGACCCGTTCATGCTTGGCAGAATTAGAGTTTATCCTGAAGACCAAAACATCACAAACCGATTGGGTTCGGTTCCAAATTGGAATGAAGATAAAGATAAGTGTGGTGATAGTGACCCTTTTATTTTTCTTCCATTACTACCTTACTTTATTTATCAGACACCTAAAGTTGGTGAATATGTCCATATTATTTATTCTAACCCTGGTGAAAAAACACTTAAAAATCAATATTATATTCAGGGACCCTTTTCATCCCCTACGTCAATATCCTTTGAAGACTCCGATTCTGCGAAGACATTTCTAAATGCTGGTACACAAAACAAAAAATACAAACCTCTAAAAAATAAAAAAGGGGAATTATCTAATCCTAAGACTGAAGGAGTTTTTCCCAAACCTGGTGACACCGCAATATTAGGGAGAAACAATAGTGATTTAATTTTAAAAGATGGTGAGGTATTACTAAGAGCGGGTAAACACAATAGATTTAATAGAAAACAAGTACCAACCGCAAAAAATTCGAGAGCCTTTTTACAATTAACTCAATATGATACAAAAGAACAATATGGTCAGTTAGAGACAAAATACACATTAGAAAAAACAGACCCAAACATCAAGAAGTTAATTGAATTTTCAATTTATAATCCTGAAAACACTCAAAACAATTTTAGAGGAAGTGTTACTCTATATAATATCATACCCGATGAGTCCTCAGGTTCTACTCGAGCATCAAATGTAAAATCAACATCCAACATTGAGAATTTCAAAAGGATTCAATATACCAAAGATTTTGACGGTCAGACCGTTTTAGGTGTGGTATCGATTATAAATGAATTTATGAACAATGTGATAAATGGTAGAATGGATAATGGACTATTAATTAATAATCAATTTCCGTTCTATTATCGACCAAGTATATTGAATTCAAACATTACAAAAAATTTCAATGAAGACACTAATATTGATTCGTATTCAAATTTATTGGAAATTTTTTTATTAGTAAAACCTACTGAATTTACTAATAATATAATGGGTAGTGGTTTAGTCTTTGATAAGACAGGAAAATCAAATTTACCAACTAAAATAGTAAAAGAAAAATTTAGACCTAAACGAGTTCTGAATCAAGATAATACAGTTGGTATCATGGGAGCGGACCAATTATATTTTATATCACATGATTCTATAAATCCTAGTAAATCTAAGATAAATTTAGCCAATACTTTATACGGTATTGACCAAACAAAACTTGTGGATGAAATTCAACCTAAAACATCTTCTATAGTAAGAGGAGAAGAGTTATTACAATTAATAGAGTTGATTGTAAGGTTTTTAACAGCACACGTTCACCCATATCCTGGTCTACCTCCAGTTCCTGTTGCACAGGACGGAACTAAAGTCGATGATATACTCAAAGAACTCTTGGATGCTAGTTCTAAAATTTTAAATAAAAATATTCGTATAAACTAAGTATTTATAGTAAAAACGAATAATGTCGATTCTTAAGTCATATTTCAAACGTAACGATACGTTAATTTTCAATTCCTATACCAACACAGGTCGTAATCCTGTTGTTGAACTTTTCTTTGGTAGAGTAGATAACTTGAACTCTCCAAAGGGTTATTCTCGTTTTATCTTTGATTTAGACTTAGAACTATTAGAGTCTAAGTTAAACAGTGGTGAAATTTCAACAGGTTGTACTGCAGATATGACACATACCTTAAGAATGACAAACACTTCATCATTTGATGAAGAATTATTGAATTCTACTTGGTCTAATGGTCGTAGAAGAGCCACATCATTTGATTTAGTGTTATTTAGAATCCCTAAAGTATCTGGTACTACCGGTGATTCTCAAACATGGGACGAAGGTGTAGGTCAAGATTACTATAACGTAAACGATGTGTTCGAAGGTAATAAAGCATATTCAGATAGACCCGCTAGTTGGTACCAAAGAAACACAATAAAAAATTGGTCCGTTGCAGGTTTGTATGATAATACGAATTCAAATTCTATTGACGGTTTGAATTATTCAGGTTTAACAATTGTTGATACCCAACATTTTGAATTCGGAAACGAAGATATAGAATTTGATATGACGGATGAAATCAATAACATTCTTTCAGGTGCAACCACAGGGGTTACAGGTTGGGGTGTTGCATTTGTTCCTGATGTTGAAAATATTACAGGTATGACAGAAAATTATTCTGTAGGATTTTTCTCTCGTCATACACAGACATTTTATGAGCCATTCTTAGAAACAAATTATGATGACTTAATTTTAGATGATAGATATACTTTCTACGAAAAAATTTCGAATAAGTTATACCTTTATACCTATGTTAACGGTAATCCGATAAAATTGGATAATGACCCTATAGTTGAAATATATGACACCGATGATAATTTAATTGAGACTCTTACAGCGTGTACTAGAGATTTAGGTGTTTATGAAATAACAGTATCACCTATTACTGCGACGACGTTACCATGTATGTATTTCGATAAGTGGACACAACTATCTTATAATGGAGAATCTATAACTGATGTTGAAAATGAGTTTGTAGTAAACTCTAATAGTGGTTATTTTTCTATTGGAGCTAGAACTGAAGAACCTGTAATTTACGGATTCAATTTTAGCGGAATCAAACAAAATGAAAAAATCTTAAACACTGACGTTAGAAAAGTTAATGTAGATATTAAGAAAGCTTTCACAGCCAAAGAAGTGTTAAAACAAGTTGAGTCATATTATAGAGTATATGTGAAAGAGGGAAACACCGAAGTTCAGGTTCAAGATTGGACACAAATCAACCGAACGGCAGATGGATACTACTTCGTATTTGACACAAGAGACAAGATACCAAATGAATATTTTATCGATATTAAGGTGAACACCGACCGCGAAGTGAATACTTATAAAAGAGAACTACAATTCCAAATCGTTAACAAGAAATGAGAAAAGTAAAAATTACAGAGGCACAGTTAGAGGAAATCGTCAAAAGAGTTATTGACGAAAAGAAAAAATCTAAGAAGAAAAAGAAAGATACGACGTTATGTTCTCGTGGTAAAAACGCAGCAAAAGCGAAATATGATGTTTACCCATCCGCATATGCCAATGGTTATGCGGTCCAAGTCTGTAAGGGCAAGATGCCTGGATTAGACGGAAAAAAAAGATGTTCAGGAAAGTATTGTTCAGGTAAGAAATAATTCTTATCTTTGTATTTGTAAAAAAATTTGTGTCATGTCGTATATCTCTACAACCTATCAGTTGAAGCATAAGAAGGATGATAAAGTCATCATGGAAGTAAGTGCAAGTTCAGTAGAAAGAGCTCAAGATTATATCTACGAAACTATGCCTGAAGCATATAGTTCAGACTATATGATTACACCAAAACCGTTTAGTGTTACTCCTTCAATTAATTAACTAACGAGTTGATTACCCACTCGTAACCTTTCAGACCCCCATAAGATAGATAAGTCATGTTGTTCTTATCATTTTGAGGGTTTCTATTTTCTGTGATGTATGGTTTGTCACAAAAAGATTTGATTTCTTCTAATACTTCTCTTGGAACATATTGATTTTCCAAAATCATATTGGCAATTTTTGTATCAACACCTGACTTTTTAATTCTATATAAGTTCTTCTTAACTGATTCTCTCACTACTTTTGGTACTCTGAACTTATTAAACCCTTCATCGATGGTGATTTTAAGGTCACCAGTACCTTTAATTACTCTATGATACACCATCTTAGGTATGATATAAGTTTGTCCCTCTTGCAAGACCTGAGGTAGTTCCTCGTCCATTTGTAACATCCATCCGTTGCTTTGTTCAACAAAAACCTTACGGTCACTTGTATCTCTGTGCCATACCAACTCCTCAGAGTCCACATTTTCAGTGAATACTCTCTTGAATTTATACTTACTGATATTTTCCTGTTCGTATACCATTACCAAAATCTTCCAGGTACATTCTTACCAAAATCTTTATGTGCTCTACACGCCCAATAACCCGCCTTAGTTTTGTCCTTCTTCTTTTCACATTGGTGTCTCTCTGCAAAACTCTTTCTCGCCTCAGGGTCGTTCCATTTGGCAGTCATAACTGGGGAACCGTAACTTACCTTTTTGATTTTACCCGTCTTAGGATTACGGACATAAACATACCACTTCTTAGGACCACCACTCTTAGGGTCATTAAGTTTAACTTTCTTACCCTTATACTCCGCCTCCGATAAACCAAATATTTTTTTAGCCATAGGATTTAAGTCTGATGGTTTAATAAGTTTAGCAGGTATGGTTTCTGATTTAGACCTTAATGCTTTTTGTGCTCTATGGTTCCCATCTAATATCCATAGAATTTTACCATTTTCGTCCACCATAATTAAAATAGGATATTGAGATGAGACATCCACTTGAGAAATTCGTTCAATTTCCTCAGGATTATTATCCCAATTTAGGACAATATCGACCAATTTTTCAGTTGGAAAGTTAATAATTTTAATGTCTTTTGTAAGTTCTAAAATATCTTGAAGAGTAATTCTATCTTCGTCTCTTGACCAAGATGTTTCTGCCCCTTGCTCATTTACCAATGGGAAATCTAACGGTAATCTCTCACCTTCATAGATAAAGAACTTACCCAAATCACTATCCAATATCTCATTGTCCAATTCATTCTCGTAAAGTCCTTTTTCTCTCAACTTTCTTGCTTCATTAATAACATCAAAGTATTTTGGAGAACCCGCTCTGAACATATTCTCACTCAATGGTATGTTATTATCAATATGGTATTGTAAATCTTCAGAAATCGTATTTTTTACTTGAATAAATTCCTGTAACACATTTTGAATCATTTTAGGGTCGATAGACTCCTTTTTATAATTTTTTACTTTGATACGTGTCGGCTTTTGACCTTTACCCGTTTGAGTGTCTTTCTTTTCCTTTTCTCTTTTTCTACGACATGCAGAATCTTTTTCCTTTTGTGACATCTTTCCTGCTACACCAGCACCTCTACATACAGGATATCCACCCTCATCGGCATCTTTTCTTCCACAAGGAGGGTGACCCCCACCTTTCTTCTTCTTACATATATTGACCCACGGACCCTTAGGTTGAGATGAACCTTTCTTTTTCTTCTTCTTTCCAAACCAAACCGCTAAATCTTCACTTAAAATGTATTTACTCATAACTTGACAATCGTATATTTTTTACTATACATAATATAAATATCAACAAAACAAAGAATTCACGATATGTCTGAAGAAGTTCAAAACAACGAAGAAATTACACAACCTATCACAGAAGAAACAACTGAACCACAAGGACCACAACCACTGGGTCAATTATTTAATGTCATCAACTATAATAATGTTGACGATTTAAATACCTTTATTACCAACATGACGCCAGACCAAGGTCTTTATATTCTTGTTCAGGCCGCAAGAGCGGCTCACTCAAGAGGTATTTTTAGTATGGAAGAAGCTGAGACAGTTTCAAAAGCAATCAGAACCATCACTTCATCCTCTAATACACCTCAAGACCCTGAAGATTCAGGAGAGCCAAATGAAACAATGGCCGAATAATTTTTAGTTTAGTTGGAGATGGGGAGTTTTACTCCCCATTTTTATGCTAAAAAATTTTGCTTAAAAATTAATTTTATGACTAAAAATGAAATATCAAACAAAATTGTAAAAAATGAAATGGTAATGTTACGTGCTATTTGGGACGGACATAAACCCAATACCTCTGACCAATATCAACCACTGAGAGTTGAAAACGAAATATTAAGATGTCTTTATTATGGAGAAAATTCTCTAAATTGTAAAAGAGAGTATAGGAAATAAAAAAAGGGGACCGAATGGTCCCCTTTCTATTAGTAATTTAAGATATATTATCTTAAAGAGTTCAAATCGAACGTTCTAACACCATCAACTGTAATCTTACCGTAGAAACGGTTGTTCACCATCTTCTTAGCGTATCTCGTCATGATACCTTTGATTGGTGTAAAGTTGAATGGGTTATACATTGTAGGAGTCAACTGTAGTGGTACATATGGTGCGTAAACGTAACCTGTATCCAATAAAGATGAACCTTTGTGACCTAACAATACTGTGTTTGGTGGGAAGTAAGGGTCACGGTAAACTTGATATCTACCTGATAACGTACCTACTCTCTCAATACCCATGTTGTATTGGTCTTGGTCTGGTGCCGCGTTAGATACGTGGAAGTATTCTAAGTCGTCGAAGATTGCAGAAATTTCAGAAGAAACTACAATCCAGTTAGCACCACCTCTTAATGTTGATTTGTGAATTTGAGCTGAGATTTGGTTAATCGCAGTAATCAATGTTTGGTTCCAATCTTTTTGGTTGTAGTTTACTGAACCATTGTTCACTCTCTTCCAACCGTTGTAATCCCATCTCAATGACCATGCAGCACCTTTTCTCAAGTCTCTTAAGATTTCACGGTCAATCTCTGCTGCCACTTGCTCAGACAATAAAGCTGTCAATTCAGCTTCAGCGTCAATGTTGTGGAATGCAGAAACGTCTTGTGCCAATTCTGGAGACCATTGTGCTCTTAGTTTTCTTTCTGTTACAGAAACAGTAACTGCTTCCAAATCGAAAGAAACCTCACCGATTTTATCTTCGAATTCTAATGTTTCGTATACTCTGTATTCAGCTACGAAAGTTGGGTTAGACCCTGTTGCAAATGTTGTACCAGTGTAACCATCAGTTGAATTCGTTGAACCGATAGCAACTGGTGTTGCCGTATCAATTGATAAATAGATAATACCTGCTGCGTCACATACGTTATCATATGCACCACCTGGACCTGGATAAGAACCACTGTAGAAAGTAGTAGCTTGCTCAGAACCATACTGAACAATACCTTTACCATACTTCTGAGTTACAACGTTGAAGTTGTAGTAAGTTCCTGCAACTGCATCACCACTATTCGCGTCCAATTTAATTTCTAAAGAAGCTAAGAAATCTTCAGTATCCATTTCTTGACCATCAGGACCGATTAATTTACCAGCACCTGCACTAGCGAAACCTGACAAAGCAATTAATACTTCTCTTGTGTTACCAGTGTATAAACCAGTACCAGCAGCCGCAGTCAATGTACCAGCAGTCCAACCTACAGTTGTTGCCGTTACAGTTTGTGCACTGTAAGCACCTTTCGAGTAATCGAAAAGACCAGCTGGGTCAGAATTTGGAGTTGACCCTTCATAGAAACGGTCATACAAGTTTTTATCGTTTGCTCCGTAGTTAGAGTCCGTTGTTGAAGGACCGTTAGGTGCTCCGAATGGTGCTACGTGAGTACCATCAGCGTTTCTGCTCTGAATTTTAGGTACGAAGTAGAACAATTTACCGATTGGTAAGTTCATAGCTTGTACTGATACGATATCGTTAGCTAATAATTTAGAGAATACTCTTCTAACGATAGGAAAGACTACAGTTTCAAATGAACCTGAGTCAGAAGCGTTTGCTGCTTCGTTGATTAAGTGAGACGCTTGGTTTTCGTACAATTGTGCCACGTTTTCTTTTAAGTGACCTTTCAATCCGTCCAAGAAACCTAATTTGTCCCATTTGTTGATTGTGTCTTCTTTGATAACTTTCAAGTGCTTAAGACCGATGTTACCAACAAGACCTGATTCTAATAATGCTCCCATTTTTAATACTATTTAAGGAATATGTTTATTTAATTATTTTCGTCATCAAATCCTTCATTCTCATGAACTGAGGATTTTCATACGTTTTGTTCTCGATAAGATTTGCAGATGAACCTTTAACAGGAGTCTTAGATACTTTTTCAGAAACTGATTCTGAAATTGTATTAGCTTCCTTGCTTTCGAATTCTTCTTTCAAAGTCTTATACAAGCTTTTTGATTCTTTCAATGTTTCTACTGAATCGAATCTTCTAAGGATGTTGATTTTCTCTTGCTTCGTAGTTGT
>Ga0255759_10003034_pt1 | contig 14812 bp, 18 predicted proteins | sample 101ome_20_FD_179959 | JGI IMG/M metagenome (GOLD analysis project Ga0255759, IMG submission 179959) | Coastal salt marsh microbial communities from the Groves Creek Marsh, Skidaway Island, Georgia - 101404AT metaG (version 2) | ecosystem: Environmental > Aquatic > Marine > Intertidal zone >...
TAAAGGACTAAAATCGTGAAACGCACCTGTTACTTTCTTTTTACCTGCAATAATATCAAATCCGTAAATAGGACCACCATTTGTTACTTCAGGAAATAAACAAACATGAGCCATCCATAAACCTTTGGTTTCTCTTACATCAACTACATCAACATGAGCTCTTCTAATATATTTGTTTTTCCATGTTCTATTTACCCAACCAAATTCTTCGTTGTTAAATCTTTCCATACCTGGTTCATTGTATTCAACCAGTTCTTTGTTTAGTAATTCTACTGTTTCGTCTTTCCACTTTATTAGTCTATCCCAAATCATGTAATTCCTTCATTTCTTTAAATAGTTTTGTTGCACTTTCAAAACAATAAATTGCTTCAGGTACAACTGAATGTTCATATACATTTAAGTATGTATTAATAGTTTCTTTTACAATTCGTCTGTAATCACCAACTTCTTTATCTCTAAACTTATAGTATCTATTAGGACCAGGTGTCTTTCTTCTTATCATCTGACCACCTGATAAATCTCCCATGTGTCTAACATAGATGTGAGCATATAGTTTCATTGCCTCATCTTGTATGGATTCAATATGTTCAATATATTCTTTTGTACTATCTGTAATTTCAGGTGTATCTATTTCAAAAGATTTAAAATCATATAATATATGTTCAGCTCTTAATAAGTTTGGCGTATCCCTAAAAAGAGAATTATGTAATCCATATTTTTCTAATACAGAATAACATTGAAATTGATTATACAAATATGTGGCATATAGTTTATGGTCTATATTGCCTGACATAAGTATTTTTACAAACTCTTGCCTTTCGGCATTTTTATGTTGTTCTAAAGTTAAGTCTTTTATATCAAGTGTCATAACTATACCATCCTGTAATAATATATTTTTCTTTAGTATTACTTATAATGCCTTTATGTGTATGTGTCCAATCAGATGGCCATATTAAAGTTAAACCTTTAACTGCTGGCAATTCTAATTTTTGATAATAAAATTCTGAACCACCATCTTCAACATCATTTAAATAAGTCATAAAAACTAAATTTCTATTACTTGTTTTACCACCAATTCTTTCAGTATGATACACTTTAAAACCTCCACCAATAGGATATTTTTGAATTACATAGTCCTCATTAATATTAAAAGGTTGTAATAAAGTATCACAATATTCATACTTGTGTAGATATTCAATCAAACATTTTTGTAGTTGTTCTCTATAGTTATAAAAAGGCAAATCTAATCTATCTTTGTTAATAGTAATATCAAAAGAGTGTTTAGTATCAATATCAATACCTCTTTCTTTTTTTTCTGGATTATAACATTGTCCTTCTTTTTGTATCTGAGGGTTACTATTATAATATGATACAATATCATCACAAATAGTTGTGTCTATAAAATAACCCTCCATAAAAGTATGCATTGGTAAGTTTAAAGTTTTCATAATACTTTTTTCATATCTGGAATAGGAAATCTACCTACTGTTAATTTGTCTATAAAAGTTATTAAAGTTAATCTTTCTGATTGTAAATTTAAATCGGCTCCATGTGCATAAGCACCATCAAACATTACAGCACTATTATATATTGAATTAAATTTTGATACTAATTGAAAATTATTTTTGTTATCTTTTAAAGCATTTTCAATATCTGTTTTATTATTATTTTTTCCCAGGTAATAATCTTTTTTTATTTCTTGGTGTTCAAATCCAACTCCTATATTTTTTGGTTGATATATTGATGTTCCTATGTCAGTATTATTATTAAGATAAATTATACAAGTTAATAATGAATTTAAATCATGGTGAATAAAACCTCCATTTTGAATAACATTGTTAGGACTTATTTTTTGAAATGTCATGTTTGCTGAATATTGAATATTATGAAACTCATCTACATTATAAAATAGTCTTAAAATTCTTTTTACTGTGTGATGAAATAGACCAGAATTTATTTGATGTATAGGTAAACTTCTTTTTCCAGGATAAACACCAGTATTATCTGTAAATGTTGCTTGATTTGCAATTTCAACAACTTTAGAAGGTTCATCAAAAAAATTTAATACTTGTGTTATAGGAAAATTCATTTAAGTTGCACCTCACTATCTGATGAACCAATGAAACCTGTAGGTAATAAATTCATTGCCATTGATTTTCTAATACTATCATTTTTATTTTCTGCTATTAAATGATGTACTTCAGCTGGAAATATAACCAACATACCATTGTTTACTTTAAATCCCCATTCATCTGAATTATAGATATTTGGTTCTTTAGAATGAATATAAAAAGGAGAAGCATTATAATTTTTGAAAACAATTTTGTTATCTTGTGTTTCTTCATTACCCCAATAATATACCATACTAAACATATGATTATGATGAGAATGTGGAACACTTGATTGGCCTTTTTGTGCTTTTGTAAACCAAGAATTTGTTATGACAAAATCATTATCATATTTCATAATATTTTTTGAAAAATGATGAAATCTTTCCATTATTTTTTCTTTTAAAAACATTAAATTATTATTATCAAATATCTGTAAGTCTTTTGATAACTCACAACTATGGTCATGTTCTTCCGAATTTCTTGCTCTTCTAAATTCGGAGTTAAAATAAACATCATTTAATTTATTTTCTTCGTCTTCATTAAGTTTAATATCTGTGACATACATTGTTTTAGAAAACAAAGGCCAAACATCATCTCTTATCATGCTATCTCCGTATATGTTGGATATTCTGTTTTTCTTTTTAACAATGTAAAACTATTTTGCCATTTTTTATGTGGTTCTAATAAAGATAATTTTTCATAATTACTATTATTAAACTGTCTTAAAAATTCTTTACCTTCAACATTTGTTAATGTACTATGAACAATAATTAATCCACCTTCATTTATCATATTATCAATATGTTTAAAATAATCAATATAGTCTTTTTTTGGTCCTGCGTCTATCCAAATTAAATCATATTTTTCATTACAATTTTGAATGTAATCTTTCATATCTGATTTAACAAGGGTCATATTGTTACTTAATGATAACATTTCCATATTTTTAAAATCTTTAGCAAATTGTTCACCATCAATATCTAATAAGTTATCAACTACAACTAATTCAGGATTATATTTTGTTCCTGAATAATTATCGTGTGTATCAGTTTTAACAATTTCATTGTATGGTGTCAATTCTTCTTTTATATCTTTTATAGCTTCTAATAAAAAAGGTGTAGTATAACCATAACCAAATTCTAATAATTTTAAAGGCCTAATAGTTTTCATCATACCATACAATACTATTGCCATATTTTCAGTTAAAAAATTGTTTTTAAAAATTGATGTAAATTCACTATTAATTAATTTCATTTTTCCCTCACACATATATTCATTGCTATACTTATTCTATCATTCTCACTTTCATTTGGGTCAACTGAATGTTTGGACCAACTAGGAAAAATTAATAATTCTTTTTCTTTTGTTTTAAACCAAACATTATGAGAAAAGGCTCCTAGTTTTTCAAGTGTATCCTCATCTTTTAAATAATTTATTTTCCAATCATATTCAAAAAATTCACAAGGGTGATAAAATCTAATAGGTCCACTTTCCTCATCACATTGTACATAATACACACAAGAATAATAAGCGTGTGGATGTAAATGTTCAGAATTGTAAGTATGTTTAGGATTAATATTCAACCAAGCTCCATCTAAGTATAATTCATACTTGTCCGTTTTAGCATAACTATCAAAATAGTTATTACAATGATATAATGTGTGGTCAAATAAAGGATACAATTCTTTCAGTTTAGATAAATCATTACCCCAAATTAATTTAGATTGATAACCACCAACATTACTTACTTTACGACCATCATCTCCGTGTGTTCTTTGATAATTTAAACAAAAGTTTTTTATTTGTTCATTATCAACATCCAAAGAATGTCTTAAAATATTAGTAGAAAAAAGAGAATACTTTTCCATAAATCACCTAAAAATAATTAAAGTTTATATTATACCTACCATAAGTATCAGTACAATTAGTTGAACAATGTGGCATAAAACTATCAAATAAAAGTAATCTATTTTCAACACTATCTATTTTTGTTCCATCTTTTAATTTAGTATAACCATTATTAGTATTCACATAAAATAAAGCACCTTTACTAACCTCATCATCTATATGCATTTCATGTTCAAAAAAATTATTTTGATTGGGATAAAAATTACCTTTAACTCGTGCTAATGCATTAGGATTTAAAAATTGTATTATTGGTTCTATTAAATAGTAGTAGGGGCTATTTCGCATATGGTCAAAAAAGAACAAGTGTGTCATATAAAAATCATTACCTCTTTTTATACCCGTTTGAGTAACTTCATTGTTTACAAACCAAGGAAACTCTCTACTCATCATCACCTTTTGTATTTCATCAAGGTGTTCTTTTTTTAATACATTATCAATTACTTCATACATTTTTACTATACCAAGATGTTAATGTATATCTTGTACCTTCTAATTTTTCCACACCATGTTCAATTTGTTTACTATTAAAAAATGTGTATGTGCCTTGTTCATATACATTTAAATAATAATCAATATTATTTTCTATAATGTATGTTCTTCCGCCTTTGTAATCAACATTTAAATAACATATACAAGTATAATCATTTGTAGTGTACCAATCGCCGTCTTTATGTTTGTCCATTTGACCACCATTTGGCCATTTAACTATATGTGTATAATTTAATTTTACATTATGAGTTTTTTCTATATGATTTGTAAGTCTATTTGATAAATCAAAAGAATAATTTAATTCACCTAAATCAACAAAATCTGTATTATTACTCCACTTTTGATGAAGTTTTGTATTATCATAAAATACAGAAATTATTTTCTTACATTCATCAGGAGTAAAAAAATTTAAATATCTATAAACACCTATCATAATTTAACCCATGTTCTTTCCTGTTTAGGAGAATTCCAGCCTTCAGCCATAGGAAAACTAATAGATAATCTTTTAGTTATAGAATTTGCTTGATGAAGTATATTCTTAGGAATTATAATTACATCACCTGGTTTCATTGTAATATCCATAATAGGTTTCTCATTTACATTATCTATAGTCCTAGGACTAGGTTCATAGTAATATTTATCCCATATTTTAAATTGTGTTTCTCCCTCAACTTGAACAATCATATTTGTTGAATTATCCCAATGTGATTGATGACCTATGTTTTTATTTAAATCAAAATATAAATGTGCGTCTGTAGGTAAGTCAGTTAAATCTTCTAATTCTTTACACAAATCATTTATTTTTTTATTAACTCTGGAACAATCAGTTATATAACAAACTTGATTTTTCATTATCATATTTAAAAGTCCTGGAGGCCAACTATTTACATCTGTCAACCAAGCTTGATGTTCCCATTCATATTTTTGATTGTTTGTTAAAAGAAATCTAGCACTATTAACAAAAGGACGCAAATTGATTAATTCTTCTAATTTATTAAAAGAATATAAATCAGTCAATACATTACTTTTATAGTAAGGTTTGTTATCTAATATGTGTTGTTTAATATCATCATCAATCATCTAAATGTAAAAACTCCGACTACTCTATGTCCTTGTTTAGGAAAATAATGATAATGTGGTTTATTATCAAACATCACTGCTTTAAATAGTTTTGGTGTTATTTCAATCTCACTTTCACCATCTATAATAATTGTTTTTGAATTTTTATCATATACATCATTTAAATATACGATTAATTGATTATGTGGATAATCATGGTCATTGTGTATAGAACACTTTTCTAATCCATTATTTACTGTTATATTAATACTACATCTTAAAATTTCATTTATTTTTATTTTATTTTTATCACAAAATTCGTGTAATATTTTAACTATCTGTTCACCTTCATTTGAATTATAATATTCATTTTCTTTTCTTTTTTCTAATCTATTAATTACAGTATGATTAAAAATTAAAGCATTATCATTTTCAGTAGCATATCTAAAATAAAAAGGTACAAAGCCTTCACCTAATAATCTTGTATTGATGTAATGTTTACTATCTTCACTTAAAAAATTATCATCTTCTAATATCATCATGCAATTGTAACCTGGCTTATTTTTCCACCTAAAGTGCCTTTTATATGCAAATTAAAGGCTAGACAATATCTTTCTTTATCTGTATTATTTTTAGATACTCCATGTTTAACATGCGCTGGGAATAGTAAAATTCTGCCGTCTTCCGAAGGAACTTTATATTCTCCACTTGTCATGTGATTATATTCTGAAAATGCTGGTTCTACATTTGTTTGAAAAATATTTGAGTACACTCTTTCAAAATAAATATCTCCACAATTTTCAAATGTTTGCAAATAATACACACCACTAATCATGGCATTAGCGTGATGATGTAGATGAGCCCAATCATTTCTTTTATGCCTTACTATCCAAGAATTTGCTAAATAAAAAGAGCAAAATCCAGTTTCTACTTTTAAAAAATTGTGTAGATATAAATTAGCTTGTTTAACAATTTCTGCTTTTAAATCGGGCAAATCTTCAAGCACATAACTATTTGATGTAATGTCGCCGTTATTAGATTCCATTCTTTCATACATTTGATTTTTAGCATAATCTAAGTAAGACTTTTTTACAGGTATGTGATTATCAAAAATAGGTGTTGCCCATAGAGGATGTATTTTAAAATTTGCCATTTTTTATTACTCTCTAAATGATTGAGGTAGACCTAAAAAAGCTCTACCATCATTTTGTATATCATATTCTCCATTTTTTTCGTTATAGTGCATAAAAACTTGTGCGTGATTTAATCCAATAAAAGGTTCTCTCCAGTGTTCTAACTCACAACCTCTATATATCACCATATCGCCTGGTTCCATATAAACAGGAATTTCATCATCATTTTTAGGTTTAATATACATTGGCCAATTCCAATTTTTGTCTTCTAAATTAGATGTATTATAACCTATACATATTGTTGTTGAAATTTCACAACTTTCTCTATCTATATGTCTTTCTAATTCTGTACCTGTTGTATATAATCTGTGATATGTATATGTAGGTGTAAGTTGTAATCCTGTGTGTTCTTGCATTTTTTCTAAAGAAGCTCCACACATAGCGTCAAAAATAGGTTCACCATATTTACTATAATCACCCATAGCTTGTTTATCTTCAAATGTTCCAAAAATATCTTTAATGATATTCTCATCTGGATTAGGTAAAGGTAAATCTTCTTTATTATAGTGAGTTTTGTTTTGAGTTATATAATCTAGTCTTTGAGCGGCCAATAAAATATGATAATATAATACCGTACACATATCTTTAGGCACAAAATTTTTAATAATTACATAATGATTTTTTTTAAAGTATTCTGCTTGTTCACTAATCATATTTTTTCCTATCTTAATGGTTTGCCTAAACACCATAATACTAATGAATATCTTGTTCCACTTTCAATAGGTGTTACTTGATGATATACCCATGACGGAAATACAATAATAGAACCTTGTGGTCTTATTTCAGTACATTCATGGTATCTTTCATTTGGTGAGTGAGGACCATAATCAAATTTTAAATTGCCGCCTTGATATTCTCCAGGAACATTAAGGTTTACAGTCATAGATATTTTTCTAACTTTACCTACAAAGTTGTGATTGTCCGTATAACCTTTTTTAATTTCATTTTTTGAACTTAAAGGAGTTATGCCTGGTATGTGGCGTTTATATTTTGCAAAATGGTCAGTTGAACTATCATTGTGCCATCCATAAAATCCTCCAGGATTATACTTTGTAAATTGAAAGGACTCACAAAAATCCCAATCATAATTCCAACCAGCACTTTTGTTTGCTGTTTCAATGTAAGGTGTAAATAAATCATACAACCATTGGTCATTTAACCAACAAACTTCACTATCTCTTATGTAAGTATTGCCTTTATTGTAATCAATTTCTTGTGTGGTTTTATCACCTTGAGGTATAACTGATTTAGAAGAAGATGAAACAGATTGTTTATCTCTATCATCGAAGGTTTGGCCAACAGTATCTCCACCGTTGTCTTTGATGTATTGAATTTTATTTTTGCCTAATTCAAGTATTTTTTCACAGTTTTCTTTTGTAAGGGCTGATTGAAAATACCAATAATTATATTTTGCCTGCATGTTCTTTTTTCACCATATCTAAAATTTTATTCATCAATCTCATAACCATTTCATTTAAATATTCTAAATCTGAACTAAATGCAATATAAGGAATTCTTACTTTTGAACCATCTTCATTAATTTTAACTCTAAATCCTTGAATACTAGGACCTAATGCTTCGTCTTTTGTTAATTCATACCATAAAGTATCTTCAACCTTCATCATAGGTATTTCTGAAAGTTTAAATCTATTTCTAATTTCTTCTTGTAAAATATTAGTTGGTAAATTTTTTCTGTCTTCAATTAAATTAATAATTTCAGAAGCAGCCGTTTTATGGTCATTATTTAATGTATCATAATCAAATAACATTTGTATCTTCTCACCCGTTTGGTTAGAAGTCAATTCGTAATCACTTTGTTTTTTAGGATTAGGTATATCCGGATTAGATTTTCTAATATCATCTAATTTCATTACTCACCTCACTTATTTATTAATATGTTTTGTATTATTTAGTATTCTACAATAATAATACCTTGACCGCCTGCACCGCCTGAACCTCCAGGACCACCGTCTGTTCCTGAACCGCCGCCACCGCCGCCACGATTTGATGTACCTGCTTGACCAGATTGGTCAACACCACCTTTACCTACACCGCCACCGCCGTAAACAACTGGTTGTGGTTCTCCGGGACTAGGTCCTGGATGAGCACCACCTGAACCGCCACCTGCATATGTCACAGGTGAACCTGAAATATTGTATGTTCTTGCTTGGCCTCCGTAACCACCTCTTCTATTTTGAGGAGACGCAGGACCTCCTGCGCCACCGGAACCTCCGCCACCACCTGAACGAGGTTGGCCTTCACCCAATCTACCTTGCCCACCTGGATTTCCAAATCCGTAAGTACCGCTATCACTAGGTTGTCCTGGCTGTGTGCCTGGTGGATTGTTAGGTCCGTATTCATAACCTTGGCCGCCACCTGAACCACCTGCGCCAGGTTGCGTTGAACTATTACTGTCATTTGCACCGCCACCACCTTTAGCAGTTAAAGGACCAAATACACTATCACTACCTGTACTACCGTATTGTTGGCCACCTTCAATTCCTGGTGAACCACCGCCGCCAACCGAATATGGTACTGAACCTCCTGGAGTAACAGGTAAAGCAGGTCTATAAATTAGACCTCCTGCGCCTCCTCCACCACCTGACCGAGCACCACCTCCGCCACCGCCGGCAACAACTAAGACATTAACACCAGTTATACCAGATGGTACTGAAAAAGAACCTGAACCTGAATTATATGTTGTTATTTGTGGGGCATTTACAGTAATTGAATATGCTCTACTTGCTGTGTTAACACCGTCTGAGGCTTGAATTGTAAAGTTGTATGTCGTGTTTGATGTTTCTGCATCTGCTGTACCTTGAATTGTACCGTTGTTACCAGATGTTCCTAAAGACATGCCTGTAGGTAATGCACCAGATGTAATTGAATAAGAAATAGTTGTACCGTCAGCATCTGTATTTGAACCAAAAGTTTGATATGTTAAAGCTGAAGCGGCTCTGTTACCGTTATTTAAAGTACCTAATGAACCTGCAGCTGCTGAAAAAGTAGGAGAAGAACCAGCGTCTAAAGCGTCTTCTAAAGTTGCAGCCAATCCTGATGAGTTTGTAATGATAATATCGTAAGGTTCGCCAGCAACATCCATCGCTGTTGTTGTTTCCATGTCCACTCGACTTGAAGAAACTCTTGTTACACTTGTAGGTGAAATTTCAACACCACTAGCATTTACAAATTTAGCAGTAACACTAGAACTAAAATTTGAACCTGTAACTTGTATTGTAAAAGTTGAAGTACCGTCTGAAGCAAATGATGTTGGTGAAATAGATGAAATGGTAGGTGGACTATCAATTGGTTTCCAGTTAGTACCACCATAATACTCCATTAATCCTGTGTCAGCATTAAATCTTAGTCTAGCAGTTTCATCTACTCTTTGAGCTTCTGTGCCTGTGGGGTCAGATACTCTAAGACCAGTAGTGCCAGTAAAAACTGTATTCTTATTTTTAAAATCATTTAAATCAGACATTTATTTTCCTCTATCCACTATTTATATTAATTCTCTATTAACTTCCAACCATAAGTTGCGCCTGTATAAACAAGGCCTATAGCTGCATTTTCATTTGATACTACTAAATCCTCAGTTAGTCCCATAATTTTTAAACTATTTCTACCAACCGTTAAGTTGTTGGTATCAAAGGTACCTGCTAAATCTATCAACCTTACTTGGTCTCCAACTTGTGGAGAAGCAGGCAAGTTAACTGTTTGAGCGCCTGCTGTTGTATCTATGAAATATCTATCATTAGCTGCAACTGTCAAAGCAGTTGAACCATCAGCAGTATGTGTTGCCCATGGATTACCACCACCTAAACCCGTCCATTGTGTTCCGTTATAACCTTCCCAAGTTACTAGTGTTGAGTTATATCTAATACCACCTGTAAATAAGTCACCACCTGTAGGTCTTTCGCCTGTTGTACCAGTTGGTGGTACAAAGTGACCTGTTCCCATATTATCTCTAGTTAAGTGCCTTTTTACAGCTCTTTCTGTTGGAACTGCCGTATTACTGTCACCACCTAAAGTAACATCTGTTGAGAATTCATTAATTGTTGCACCTAATTCAGCACCAATAGAACCAAGTTGTAATTCGGTCAAACCTGAAAGGTCAAATGCGTCTGCGTTAAGTGTTGCAACACCAGTTGCCTGTTCAATTCTGAATAAGTCACCAACTCTAAAGTCACCTTTTTGGTCAGAAGATACAAAGTAAACACGGCCACCATTTGTTTCATCAACCTCATCTTCTTGTGAAGCAACTTGACCTGGAGTGCCAGGATAATTTGTATCTGCAAAACCACCAGTTCCAATATCTAAGAAGTCATGTCCTGTTAAACGGACATTTGAAAAGTTTTGTGTAACATCAGCAACAGTATTATCTGCTTTTTCATTTGAAGATGTAATACTTTCTGTTAATCTAACTAATGCTGTTTCACCTGAAGTATCTTCTTCAGAAACAAGTGAAATTCTATAGTATTTACTGTCGCCTGTAAATTTAATATTTGTTGCAACTTTAATTAAACCAGTTGAAGTTAATGCTGTTGTTCCTGAAGATACAGCAATTAGAGGACCATATTGTCCTGTTTGAGCAGCCGTACTGTCACCAAATGAACTATCTAAGTCAACTTGAAAAGTGGAACTATCTTCTTTTGTAATTGTAACAGTTTCACCTTGTGTAAAATTACCACTTCTACTTTCAATATGTAAATAATCTAATGAAATGTTAACTCTAAAAATTGTAGCAGTTGCGCCAGATGTATCACCTGAAATTGTAGCAGTACCTTGACCGCTTGTAGCAATCATATCTGAAATATCGGATTCTGTAGCTGCACCTACAAAAGTTGTAGCATTGTATTTTAATAATTCACCACGAGTTTGTACATTTACAGCATTTTCTTGTGCGTCTGTACCGTCTGCAACTGCACCTAATTCACCATAAGCAGATGAACAGTTAAGACCTCTAATAAAACCACCTGCACTTGCAAAAAAAGATTTAGCACAATAGTAAGTAAAGACAGAAACCATTTCACCACGGCCTCTTGCAAGAGCGTGAACACCAATACCATCGGAGTTAATTTGAGTAAAGTCATTGGCAAGAATTGACCTATTACCAGATGTTCCTAAACTTTCATGTAAATTACCATCAATTTGAATACCTGTTGCATTTGCATTTATAGAAGAACAGTTTTGTACATAAGGAGAGGCAGTAACAACTCCAGCAGTTGGGTCTAATGATGTAACAGCAGCTACACTTGTGCCGCCAGCAGTAGGTGTACCAGTTAAACCTTTCATTGACATTTGAACAAGGTTAGTTGTATCATTTAACAACCACATATTAGAAGCATTATTATTTTCTAATGACGCAACTCTAAATGTTAAATTTGTAGAACCACCTAAACTAGAACCCGAAATTGTAATTGTGTCTGCGACTGCATGGCCATAACCTCCATGATAAATCGTAACTGTTGGTGTTGAAGAACCATCGGTAGTAACATTTACTACAACATCTCCACCACTTCCTGTTGTTGATGTTTGGTGTATGTACTCGTATGTTCCTGGTTGTCCGCCAGTACCACCTGAAATCGTATCAATTGTAGCAATTTGATGACCTGTTCCACTTGCTGGTCTTACTTCAGTACCTCTTAAACTTTCACCTTGTACTGTAACACCTTTTGGAATTCTTAAAGGTAAATTTTCTCTATAAACACCATTTTTAACATAGACAACATCACCAACTGAAGCAGAAACTACTGTAATTGTAATATCTGTAGCACCACCTATTTGAGCACTAGGAAATGTAATAACATCTCCAACTGCGTGTCCTGAACCACCATCTACGAGTGTAACTGTTGGTGTTGAAGAACCATCTAATATTGTTCTGATTTGGCTTCCTGTACCTGAACCAGTTGTTGCTGATTGAGTTACATCATATGTACCTGGAGTACCACCTGTACCACCTGTAATTGTATCAAAACTAACAATGTCACCAGATGTCGCTACAGATAAAGCTTTTTCAATTGTTAAGAAAGGTAAAAATTGTGTACCTGGATTGCTGTCTGAACCTGAGTTAGCAACATATTTAACATTTGCTCCTTCAGCATTTGACCAAACAGGATCCTGACCAGCTGTTGTTAATACTGAACCAGAAATACCAATAGGTAATCTTGTTGCTTGTGAAGCATCTTGGAAAAGCAAATCACCTCTTGTAGTTAATACAGCACCAGTGTCTCCTTGAGCAATTAATTGCCAAGTACCACTATCTGTTCCTGGTGTTGTGTTTAAATCTCTATCTTTTAATTGTACATATGAAGATGAAACATATCTAACAACATCACCAATATTATATGTAGATACTGCACTCCAGCCACCTGTTCTATAATTTAAACCACTTACAATTAAATCCCAATAAGATGAATTTGTAGAACCGTCTGTATTTGCTGGATATTGATTTGTATGATTTGCATTTGCGACATATGAATTACCACCATACTTAACTACATCTCCAGTTTTGTATGTTGTTCCGTGTGAGTATGTTCCTTGATTTTTATAACCTGTTGTAATTATATCCCAATACGAATTGTCTGTAGGTGTTTGTCCTGAAGCTGGCGTAGAGTTAACATAAACATATGTGTAACCACCATAGTTTACTACATCACCATCTTGGTAAACTGTACTAGCGTCATAAGTATCTTCCCATTGTAGACCTTCAGAAAATACTTGCCAGTTTGAACCAATTGCAAAGTCTGAAGCTGATGTGTGTTGTAAAATACATCTATACTGATATGCACCATATTTTACTAAATCATTTAATTTGTAGAATGTTGAACCAGCCCAATCACCTTTGAAGAAAAGTCCTTCAGTATGTAATTGCCAGTATGAATTTGAATTTAAATCTGTATAGAAATCTGCCGTTGCAGCTGCTGATGTGTGGTTTGTAACAGCAACATAAGTGTTACCGCCATATTTTACAATGTCGTCTATTAAGTAGGCAGTTGAAGTACCCCAATCACCTCTCCATTTAAATTTAAGTCTACCTAGAACAAAATCTGCCATATTAATCCTCTATATTACTTCCAGTCTTTCTGGATAAATTGTATATTGTGTAATTCTATCATTCCAAGTAACATTCAATTCATTTTTTTTGGCTAATACTTTTTCAGTTAATTCTGCTTCAGTTTCAGCTGTCATTTCTAACAACTCAACTTTACAGTTATTAACATCTTTAAATTCTACAAAACATCTGAATGCCATTTTTTTATCCTATTTACTATCTTTCATATATTTATACTACACCGACCAAGTAGTTGCGTTAACAATTGAACTTCCGTTATAACTTGCAAAGTCACCATCTGCCACATCATCTGGAAAGTTTACCTCATCTACAGGCATTTTCTTATTTTCTACTTTAACTAACTTGCCGTCGCTGTTTAATTTATAATGATTTCTACCACTTTCAAACTTGTATTGTTGGTAGGTATCACTTGTTTCATTTTTATATTCTTTCTTAATATGTCTTACAAATATCTCCGCATTGTTATGAGGAGCTCTTGTAAAAGTTAATGTAGTACCAGATACAGAATAGTCTGTAGTTGCTGTTTGTCTTGCTCTATCTACAAATACAGCCAGTCTATCTGCACCGTCACTAGGATAACTTTCACCTAGTGTAAAAGTTGTATCAGAACCATCACCTGTAAAAGTATCATCTGTACCAGAAATATACTCTTCTACAACTGCAACATAATCAGCGTCACTAGATAATTCAGTAGAACCACCATCATTACTAAAAGTACCTACATTTTTATCTCTTAATGTGTAATACAATTTACCGTCTTGTGTTCTTCTAAGACCATGAAAGGTCTCGCTGAACATATTGTTACCACGGTTACCTGTGTTTACGACATGATTATTAATTGCCATTAACTAATCTCCAATATACTTGCAAACGCCTCAACATCTACAGACGAACTGTCTGGATTAGGGTCTGCATAAACTCTTAAAATATCGTTTGCCTCTAAGTTTATAGGTTTATCTAAAACTAAAGTATTGTGT